>Ga0210124_1000033_pt1 | contig 90123 bp, 79 predicted proteins | sample Muzzi_PWC_D2_FD_185554 | JGI IMG/M metagenome (GOLD analysis project Ga0210124, IMG submission 185554) | Wetland microbial communities from San Francisco Bay, California, USA, that impact long-term carbon sequestration - Muzzi_PWC_D2 (SPAdes) | ecosystem: Environmental > Aquatic > Marine >...
CCGACGGCTTTCCCGATGCCGTGGACTCGGACGATGACAACGACAATGTACCGGATGCCCAGGATGCCTTTCCACTGGACCCGGCCGAGTGGGTGGATACCGACGGTGACGGCATGGGCAATAACAGTGATCCGGATGACGACAATGACGGTATGCCGGATACTTTCGAGGCGCAGTACAATTTTAATCCCTTGAATGCTTCTGATGCCGGCGCGGACGCCGATGGCGATGGTTACAGCAATCTGGCAGAGTATATGGCCGGCTCCAACCCCCGCAATCCCAACTCGATACCAAAGCCGGTATTTCTTCCCTTTTTACCATTGCTTATGGATTAGGGAACCTGATTAAGTGGCGATCTTCCTGCTGTTGGCATACTGCTTGCCTACCTTGCACACCGGGCGATACTGAAGTTTTACAATCCAAGGGAACGCTCGTGAAATATGAATACCCCGCCTCGATGGGCGGGGTGGTGCTTATTTCCCGGAGAAGAGAGGTTTCAACTTGTAACCAGTAGGTTTCTTGAGATCTATTTTAAGCAGTTTGGCAAGTTTTTCAGTGTCGCTGCAAACCTTGTTGACTGCTTCATACCCGGCTTCCAGGCTAAATTCCAATACCTCGTCCGGATCGATAAAAGTCTGCAAGTCTCTTGCGCTGTCAACGGCCTTGCCTAGACCGATCGAGGTGGCAGCCGTGCTGCAGGCAGTGTAGATGGACTGCAGCAGTTCAGCCGTACGGGGGTCAAGAGATTTATTCTGTGTGTTGACCTCAACAGCCTTGGGAGGTTCAGCAACTGTATGTAGGATGGGGTCGGACATCATGGCTCTCCTTTACAGATACAGATTCTACGGTAAGCAGGAGGGAGCGTCGAGACACTCCTGCCGGGCGCGATTATCCTACCGATCAGATCAGGCTGTCAAAATCTGCCGTCATTTTTCCCGGCGAATTTCCATGATGCAGTCAACCACGACCTGCAGGTTGGTATCGGGTGACTGCATTGGACATTCCGAAACTGCGGTGGCCTCTGGCTCGCCGGTTGCCTTTCTGATGCATGCCGTAGTTCGCTGTACCTGAAATGCCCGGGGTTCGCTCAGAACCTATCGCAAAATTCATTATCCTCTGGTTCGTCCTGTAGGACCCGCGCCCTCGCGGGGAACGGGTCGGGGCCGGAACACCGGCTTATTCCCGGCGTGGCGCCGGTCCTGCCCGTACCAACCAGAAATTTTGAGATAGGTTCTAATCTGTCCCGGCTTACCTATGTTTTTTGCTGCTATTAAGTAGTTTCCACAATTTCGCTGCCCGGGATTACCGATTACAGTCACAGCGGGTTGCCACTGCTTTTGATTTTTTCACAGTGGGACTCAGAAGGCGGTCTTTGGACCGCCTTCTTCATTTCGGAAAATGTGGTTATTGAACTGCAGATGCAGTAAACCATAAAAAGTGAAGGTAACGAGTTGCTGTTTTCCGCTTTTCTCTTGTATGGGTTCCCACGCAGAGCGTGGGAACTAGGGTTGATGGTGTTGCTTGTATTTCTCGTTTCTCGTTCCCACGCTCCGCGTGGGAATGCATATCCGTAACGGTAGAAAGCGGCTGTACCGTTCATGTGGCGGCTGCTGGCCATCTATTCAAATCTGTATGGGTTCCCACGCAGAGCGTGGGAACTAGGGCTGATGGTGTTGCTTGTATGGGTTTCTCGTTCCCACGCTCCGCGTGGGAATGCATACCCGTCGCGGTAGAAAGCGGCTGCGCCGTTCATGTGGCGGCTGCTGGCCATCTATTCAAATCTGTATGGGTTCCCACGCAGAGCGTGGGAACTAGGGCTGATCTATTCAAATCTGTATGGGTTCCCACGCAGAGCGTGGGAACTAGCGCTGATGATGTTGCGTGTAGTCAACGGATGGGTTAGCGTTTTGGCTCCCTAAAAGGAACCGATCGCTTGCAGGAGTCTTCCATGTCCCGTATTTTCCACTCGTATCGGGTGTCGGCATGGTTTCGGTGATGTCGACCACTTTGTCCAGGGTATCCGGTGAATCACCAGCGGAGCGCTTCAAGCGCTCCTTTCGTTCCAGGATAACCAACCGGCCGCCTGCTGCTTGTTGACTGTTGAACATCCCGCCTGAATATCCCGTACAGGACCTCGCCCGCGCCTGGGGAGCGGCGCCGGCGGACGGTTGCCTGAGAAGTGTCCCGGAGGACTTCCAGGTCAGTGAAATCCCCCTGCTGGAACCCGCGAGGGAGGGCGAACACGTCTGGCTGCTGATCCGCAAGCGCCTGCAGAACACCGCGGATGTCGCTGTGCTGTTGGCTCGCTGCGCGGGTGTACGGCCGGGTGCCGTAAGCTATGCCGGTCTCAAGGACCGTCAGGCCGTTACCGAACAGTGGTTCTCGGTCCACTTGCCGGGGCGCATGCAACCTGACTGGTCCACACTGGAAGCCCCCGGTATTCACATACTGAGAAGCGTACGCCACGGCCGCAAGTTGCGCCGCGGGGCGTTGCGGGGCAATCGTTTCCGGATCGTGGTCCGCAACCTCGTCGACGAGCCCTTTGCCTTGCAGCAGCGCCTGGAAATCATTGCCGCGCAGGGTGTGCCCAACTATTTCGGGGAACAGCGTTTCGGCCGCGGCGGCAGCAACCTGCACACCGCGGCCAAGCTGTTCCGCAATCCGCGGCTGCGGCTGTCGCGTCACCAGCGCGGGCTGGCGCTGTCCGCGGTACGCGCGCAGCTTTTCAATGCGGTGCTAGACCGGCGCGTGCGCGAAGGCAGCTGGAACCTGGCGCTGCCGGGCGATGCCCTGCAGCTGCACGGCAGTCACAGCTATTTCCTTGCCGAACGGGTGGATGCCGAACTGCAGGCCCGCGTCGCGGAGCGGGATGTGCATCCCACCGGGCCGCTTCATGGCCGGGGCAGCTCGCCTGTGCGGGACGAAGTCCTGGTGCTGGAGTCGGAGGTGCTTGCTGCGTATGCCGACGAATGCTCCGGTCTGGAAGCGGCCGGCCTGCAGCAGGAGCGCCGTGCGCTGCGTCTTGTCGTGGACGGACTGCAGTGGCAGCGACCCGCGGCGGATGAACTCTGCCTGGAATTTTCACTGCCGGCCGGGTCCTATGCAACCAGCGTGCTGAGGGAATTGCTCTCAGGCCGGTGAACGCAGCAGTATGTACAGCGCGCCGGCACCGCCGTGGCGGGACTGCGCCGAGTTGAAGGCGAGGACCTCCTGGTGTTGGCGCAGCCAGTGATTCAGGCGGTTTTTCAGCACCGGTACGGCGGCATTCGAACCATAACCCTTGCCGTGAATGATGCGCGCGCAGCGAATCCCCCGCGCCTGGCAATGCGCGATAAAGGCCAGCAGCTCCCGGCGGGCGATGGCCGTGCTCATGCCGTGCAGATCGAGTTCGGCATCGCAGGACAGCCTGCCGTTGCGCAGGCGTTGCAACTTCCTGTGCTGCAGGCCGGGTCTTGCGAATGCTAGGGTTTCCTCCGCGGAAACGCTGCCGCTGTCGAAGCCGTCCGAGAACCCGTCCGGCCGGTCCGGGCGGTCAGACACGGCATGCCGGCGCGGCCGGGGCGGAGGCGGCCGGCGATCCTCCCGGACAGCGTCGTTCGCGATCCTGCGGACCGGGCCGACACTGCGCCGGAACAGGTCGATGTCCTCCGCAGACGGTTTTCTCGTCATCGCCATGTGCCGCCGTGATCCTTTTGTACTGACTTTGCCTGAAACCGTATACTACATGGCCTGCGCCCGGGAACCAGTTTTGGATGAAGATTCTGATCAGTAACGATGATGGCTACCAGTCAAGGGGTATTCTGGAACTTGCCGGGGCGTTGTCAGGCATCGCTGAAGTTACGGTGGTGGCGCCCGAGCGCGATCGCAGCGGTGCCAGCAATTCCCTGACACTCGACAACCCCATCCGGGCGCGGCGCGCGGAGAACGGCTATACCTGTGTCGACGGGACACCGACCGATTGTGTGCACCTGGCGATCACCGGTCTGCTGGAACAGGAACCGGACATGGTCGTCGCCGGGATCAACGCCGGCGCCAACATGGGCGACGACGTGCTCTATTCGGGCACGGTGGCCGCGGCCATGGAAGGGCGCTTCCTGGGTTTTCCGGCCATCGCGGTGTCACTGGTGTCCGGCAGCCCGGTGCACTATGAAACCGCCGCAAAGGTCACCGTGGATCTCGTCAGCCGCGTACTCGGCGGTACCCTGCCGGCCGATACCATCCTCAACGTGAACGTGCCGGATATTCCCCTGGACGAGATTCGCGGGGTACAGGCCACCCGCCTGGGACATCGGCACAAATCCGAGCCGGTCATCCGGATGCAGGACCCGCGTGGGCGCACCGTGTACTGGGTGGGACCGGCGGGCAGCGAGCAGGATGCCGGGCCGGGGACGGATTTCCACGCCGTGCGCGCGGGCTATGTCTCCGTCACACCGCTGGTTGTCGACCTGACGCGCTATTCCGCCATGGACCGCCTCGCGAACTGGCTGGCGGAAGCGGACGGGAGCGCAGCGTGAGCAGCCTGACCCGCGGCATCGGCATGACATCGCAGCGTACACGGGACCGTTTGGTGGCACGCCTGTGGGAAGAGGGCATCCGCAACAAGGAGGTGCTGGAGGTGATCCGCAACACGCCGCGCCACCTGTTCGTGGACGAGGCGCTCGCGAGCCGCGCCTATGAGGATATGGCCTTGCCCATCGGTTACAACCAGACGATTTCCCAACCTTTTGTGGTCGCCGTCATGACGGACCTTATCATCCGCAACCGTCCGCGCAAGGTGCTGGAAATCGGCACCGGTTCCGGCTACCAGGCGGCGGTACTGGCGTCGCTGGTGGAGAAGGTCTATACCGTGGAGCGCATAGAACCGCTCGCGATCCAGGCACGGCAGCGTTTCCGCAAACTCGGGCTGCGCAATATCCGGGCAAGCCATTCCGACGGCACCGAGGGCCTGCCCGAATTCACCCCCTACGATGCCATCCTCGTCACGGCGGCCAGTAACGAGGTCCCGCAGGGCCTGTTGGAGCAGCTGTCCGCGGACGGTGGCCGGCTGGTTCTGCCGCTGGGCGGGCCGGGTTACCAGACCCTGACCCTGGTAATCCGCCAGGAAGACGAGATCGAACAACTGGACCTGGAGCCGGTGAGTTTCGTGCCGCTGCTGCATGGGAGGTCCTGATGCAGCTGTTTACGCCGCTGTATGACAAGTGCATGACCTGGGCGCGCCACCGCTATGCCTGGGGCTACCTGGCGGGCTTGAGTTTCGCGGAGTCGTCGTTTTTTCCGATTCCGCCGGATGTGATGCTGGCGCCGATGAGTATGGCTCAGCCGTTGCGTGCCATGCGTTTCGCGGCCCTGACCACACTGGCTTCGGTCGTGGGCGGAATGTTCGGTTACCTCATCGGGCACTATGCCTTCGAACTGATCGAGCCCTGGCTGCAGCGTGCCGGGTACCTGGAGGATTACTGGCACGTGCGTGACTGGTTCGGCCGCTGGGGCTTCTGGGCGATCCTGGTGGCCGGGTTCTCGCCGATCCCCTACAAGGTCTTCACCATCGCCGCGGGAACACTCGCCATGAATCTGCCGTTGTTCATCGCCGGCTCCATGCTCGGCCGCGGCGGGCGCTTCTTCCTGGTCGCGGCACTGATGGCCTGGGGCGGTGAGCGTATGGAGGCCAGGCTGCGCGTTTACGTGGAACGTCTCGGCTGGCTTACGGTCCTTATTGCAATCTTCGCTTTTCTCTATTTCAGGTAATGTATCGATTCCTGCAAGCGGTTTTTCTGCATGTGGTACCGCTGCTACTGGCAGGCTGTAGCGGCGTGGTCGTCAAGGCGCCGGTGGATGCGCGCGGCAACCAGGATGTGCCGCCGGGCTCTTCGATTCCGCCGGCCGTACACACCCGGCACAAGCCGGCTCCCGGGGGCGCCGCCCACGTTGTCGTGAAACGCGGTGACACTCTGTATTCCATCGCCTGGCAGCATGGCCTCAACTACCGGCAGCTCGCCGCATACAACGGAATTCGCTATCCCTACACGATCTATGCCGGGCAGCGCCTCAGCCTGAAGCCCGTGGCCGCGGGCTATCGCCCGGCCGCCCCGGTGCAGGCCGAACCGGCGAGACCCCGGCGGCCACTACCGGCTCCCGCCAGACTGCCGCGGACGTCAGCGGCGCGACCGCCCCCCGCGGCACCATCCCGGGAGGCAGCGAATGTCCCGGCGGCTGCGGCCGTGATCCGCTATGACGGTCACTGGATCTGGCCGACCCGCGGCAGGGTGCTGCGCAGCTTCCGGACCGCAGGACAAGGCAAGAAGGGGATCGATATCGGCGGTCACGATGGCCAGCCCGTGAAAGCGGCCGCCAACGGCAAGGTTGTCTATGCCGGGAGTGGACTCGTCGGCTATGGCAGACTTATCATCATAAAACATAACGAGATTCTGCTGAGTGCCTATGGACACAACAGCAAGCTGCTGGTGGCCGAGGGTGAATACGTTAAGGCAGGACAGCAAATCGCCGAAATGGGCAGCAGCGGGACCAATCGGACGGAACTGTATTTCGAGATCCGCAAGGACGGCAAGCCCGTTGACCCGCTGCGTTATCTGCCGAGCAGTTGATCCGCGGGCAATCGTTGTAGTTGGTGTACGCTGAGTGACAAGGGGGAGAGGCATGGTCAATGATGGGGGCTCGGGGGAAGAAAAGGAAAAGGCCCCAAACAAGACACAGCCGGGTGCGCGTGCAAGCCTGTCGAAGTTGCCGGCCCCCGAAGAGCACGATCCGACCCGCCTCTATCTGAACGAGATCGGCGCCTCCCCGCTGCTCAGCGCGGAAGAGGAGGTGCACTTTGCACGGCTTGCCCAGCAGGGCGAAGAAAGTGCCCGCAAACGCATGATCGAGAGCAACCTGCGGCTGGTCGTGAAGATCGCGCGGCGCTACCTGAATCGCGGCCTGGCATTTCTGGATCTCATCGAGGAAGGCAATCTCGGCCTGATTCGCGCCGTCGAGAAATTCGATCCCGAACGCGGCTTTCGTTTCTCCACCTACGCAACCTGGTGGATCCGGCAGACCATCGAACGGGCCATCATGAACCAGACGCGCACCATTCGCCTGCCGATCCATGTCGTCAAGGAGATCAACTCTTACCTGCGCGCCGCGCGCAACCTGGCACAGAAACTCGATCACGAACCCAGCGCGGAGGAAATCGCGCAACTGCTGGACAAGCCGATCGACGAGGTCGAACGCATGCTTGGCCTGAATGAGCGTACCGCCTCGACCGACACCAGTATCATGATCGATTCGGACAAGACCCTGCTGGAAACCATCCCCGACAACAACACGCCTGATCCGGCGGATACCCTACAGGATGAGGACGTGCATGCGAATCTCGAGGATTGCCTTGCGCAATTGAGCGTCAAGCAACGGGAAGTCGTCGAGCGGCGCTTCGGTCTGCACGGCCACAAGGTATCGACGCTGGAGGAAGTCGGCCAGGAGATCGGCGTGACCCGTGAACGGGTGCGCCAGATCCAGATGGATGCGCTCAGAAAACTGAAACGCATCCTGGAACTGGAAGGGTTTTCCATCGACGCATTATTGAAGTAGGGTGGCAGGACGACAAAGGGGACACGATTTTCAGTTCAGCATTTTCAGATGGCACAACTCGTCGGGTGTCAGCTGGTGTGCCGTTCTCGGATGGGAAACATCGAGTTCCTTGGCGGTGTCGAACCAGTAGCTCCAGCAGGTATCGCGCTCGTCAGATGACGTCAGCAGATCACAGTAGAAATCCGTATTGCATCGATGCACTGGCGAAATTGCCATCCAGCAAGTCGATTCCGGCGGCCTATCATCTCGAAATAGCGGTTGATTTCGTCCGCGGAAAGGGTCTTGATCTTGCGGTCGTTTTGCGCCTTAATAAACGCCTCGACGCGTTTCACCTGCCAGCGCCTTTGTTTCTCCACTATGCAAGCTTTGTGAAGGCATTCCAGGCAGTTATCGAAAAATCGCGAAGCGGCGTCAGGGACGATAGCGGAAGGGCCGACATTTGGTTCTTCCGTGTTGACAAACGAGGGCAACCTGCCTGAAGAGGGAAATGCTGCGAAGAAGCTAGGCCGATTCCATCAATCGCACAATAGGACGATTCCGTATTATTGGTAATACTACGGATTCCGTCTAACACACTGTTGCACAAATAGAAGGAAGGACAGGGTCCCTGCGTAATGTTATAACAAGGAGCGCCCGGATAGCGTAGTACACAGACAGGAGGAGATCGCATGGAAGCGACGTTGCAGAATGTGTTTCGACAGGGATTTGCCCGTTATCGGGAGTGCAATGGAATCAGCATGGATCAGGATCAGGCGGCCACAGCCATCATGAACTGCCAGAGCGAGGCGCTGGGTTGTGAAGAGTGGCTGTGTGCGCAGGACGGTCACGTGCAACAGCAAGCGCACTCGTGCCGCCACCGCAGCTGTCCGCGTTGCCAGCAGCGTTACACCCAGCGCTGGCTGGACAAGACCCGGGCGCGTCTGTTGCCGTGCGATCATTACCACGTGGTGTTTACCCTGCCGCACGAACTCAACGAGATTTGGCAAAACAACCGGCGCTGGAGTGCTGATGCTCTGTTCAGGGCCTCGGCGGAGACTTTGCGCGAGTTGCTCCAGGATCCCCGCTGGCTCGGTGGTGAGGTCGGTCTGCTGACTTGTCTGCATACGTGGGGGCGTACCGCCTCCTTTCATCCGCATGTTCACGTGCTGGTGACGGGTGGCGGCGAACGGGACGGTCATTGGTGTGCATTGAAGAAGGACTTTCTGCTGCCGGTCGGGGTGCTCAAGGCGAAGTTCCGGGGCAAGTGGCTGAGCTGGCTGAATACGGCCTATGCACGAGGTGAACTCCAGCTGCCTGGCCACTGGAACGACAGCGACTGGCGCCGGGCGCTGCGGCAGGTGGCGCGCAAGGCGTGGAATGTGCGCATTCAGGGGCCGTACCGCCATGGCAGCGGGGTGGTGAACTACCTGTCCCGCTACCTGCATGGCGGGCCGATCAAGGACCACCGCCTGGTCAGTGCGGATGCACGTGAAGTCTGTTTCCGCTATCGTGACCACCACGACGGCAAGGAAAAGGAGATGACACTGAACACCGATCACTTCATCGGCCGGGTGCTCTGGCATGTACCCGTCAGGGGGCAGCACAACGTGCGCTACTACGGGTTGTATGTGCCCGGTGCGCTGGCCCGGCGCGATGCGATCCGCGAACAGCTCGATGAGCCCCTGGGTGAAGAGCCCGCGGCGGTGGAGAAGCCGGAGCGTTTATGTCCGCATTGCGGCTCGGTGCTACTGCACTATCGCAGCGTCCGCCGCAAAATTTCCCTTATAAGGAATAGCCGCCCGCTGGAAGCGTCTGGAGCCGTTGTGCAACAAGACGTTCGAGCCGACCGGATTGGGTTTGGGTGGCCTCCGCCTGATGTGCGGGCGGTAAATTTTTTGCCTGGTGGGCGGCGGCTCAACTAGACGTTATCTGTAAAAAGGCCAAATCATGAGATCCGAAGAAATCCCAGCGTGGTGTTTCCTGACGGGCCAATTCCTCATTGGCTTTAATGCGAACAAGTGTCGGAACCCTCATTATTCGCAGGTCCACAACGATTTTCTTAAATCAACAATTACTGAGCCACCACTTGAGGATTTCTACTATGTAAATCCTGGTGTTGTGATAATGCTCTGCTACGGGCTATTGGTTTTTCCTGTCGAGTACTGGAACTCGTTTCTTCGAGATGAAGTCAATTGCAAGCGACTGAATAATGGAATCGTTGCCGCAGCGCGCGCCAGAGGTGTATCGGTCTCGACATTTACGGAGTTATTTGAAATTGATGTGTGGGACGGTATTGCGTCAGAAGCGACCTTCTTGAAAAAACTTAGAAATGCAATTGCTCATTCCCATATCACAGTAGACGCACAGAATACGAAATATACTTTTTGGAACGTCAACCGATCTCAAGCAACAGATTTTAAGGTCTCGGCGTCAACTGAGAATTTAGGGTGGTTCTTGACCGGACTAGGATCGCACTTCAGTGGTGTGCGCAGACATTACAGATAACAATGCGCCCCAGCCGGACGCTTCGCGCCGCTGGGCTTAGACGTTATGCTTCGGACGGAAGAGTATGCCGATTAACCCTATAGATTACTCCGACTCAAAAGAAGGAGAAAAAGGTATTCTCATAGGACATCTTTGTAATGATACGTGGGAACCGCCGAAGTAAATTGCAGCATTAGAGGATTGGCTCAAACGAAATAATGATAAAACTCAGAAAGGCAACTATGTTGCAGATCTTGGTAGTAGCTCAAGGGAATGGGTGCTAGGAGGTGGCGTCGCTTTAAAAATCGAAACAATGGAAATCCTGGTATCCATCGGAATGGAGTTATTTTTTACCGGAATATCCTCCGTTTGATAATGAGTAGCTGGCTACGATAGCGGATGTTAGACAAATAGGTATATTGTCCCCATAGTTGCATGTGAAATAAATGTGTTATACAGGTTAGTATCAAACTGTATTTACGCAGGAGAATACTGATGCGGCATCTGAAAAGGGGGATTCTCCCGACCGGGAGCGGCATGTTCCTGGCTGCATTCATGGCTTTTCATTCCGGCCCTGGAACCGCGGGGAAAGCAGGGGATGGAAATGTCACCGGCGACAAGCCGGCGGATCGATCGGAAGCTGCGATGCCGGCCTCGGCCTCGGAAGCCGTGCAGGGTCTGCGGGTGTACCGGGACCCGCGCACGGGGCAGCTCGGAGCACCACCGCCCGATGCGGTGCCGCTCGTACTGACTCCGGCTGAACAGCGAATGCTGAACCGCTCCGACCAGGGTTTGCACTCTTATACCCTTCCCGGGGGTGGGGTTGCCATCGATCTCCAGGGACGCTACAGGAGCATGGCCATTGTCAACGTCGGAGCTGACGGTCAGGCCTCAGTGCATTGCCAAGACACCCCGGATGGGGCAACGGATGTCCTGCATGCGAGTGAGCAGCCCGTGAGGCGGCCGGCAGACTGATGCGGCAGAGGGGTTTCGCCGGTTGGATCGGCAGGTTGGGTTCGGTCCTGCTGGTGTGTCTGCTTGTAACACCGCCGCTTCCGGCGGCCACTTTCGTGATCAACAACCTCGACGGTCCGGGCGAGGGTTTCAATGATCCCACTCCGGTGGCTCCTGTGGGCGGAAACCCCGGGACGACCCTGGGACAGCAGCGTCTGAACGTGTTCCAGAAAGCAGCGGATACCTGGGGGGCCGCTATCGAGAGCAATGTGCCGGTCATCATCCAGGCGAGTTTCGATCCCTTGAGTTGCAATTCCAGCTCGGCCGTCCTGGGTTCGGCGGGCACCATCAACATTGTTCGTGATTTTCCCGGTGCACCTGAACCGGGCACCTGGTATGCCACCGCGCTGGCCAATGCGATCGCCGGCACCGACCTGAACACGGGTTCGGACGACATCAGCGCGACCTTCAACAGTTCCGTCGACAATAACAACAACTGCCTGACCGGGATCAACTGGTATCTCGGTTACGATCACAACCACGGCAACGATATCGATCTGCTGGTGGTGTTGTTGCACGAATTCGCGCATGGCCTGGGTTTCCAGGGGTTCACCAACCTGTCCACCGGGAGTTTTATCAACGGCTTTCCGGGTATCTATGCATACTTTACCCTGGACAACTCCAACGGCCTGCACTGGAACGAGATGAACATGCACCAGCGCAAGGTCTCGGCCACCAACACCGGCAACGTGGTATGGGATGGTCCTGCTGTCCACGCCGGTGCCGGCGGGTTTCTCACCGGTGGCGCCGACGCGGCCGGCCACGTACGGCTCTTCGCTCCCAGTTCCATCCAGTCCGGCTCGTCGATTTCACACTTCGATACCGCGGCAAACCCGAATCTGCTCATGGAGCCCTACATTACCCCGAATCTGGGTTCTGATCTCGATCTCACCGATGAACAACTGCTGGACGTGGGCTGGACGTCCGCGGACGCGGACGGTGACGGACTGAACTTCGTCACGGAACAGTCCCTGGGGACGGACCCGGTAAATCCCGACACGGACGGGGACGGACTCAACGACGGCGATGAGGTGAATGTTCATTCGACCGATCCGCTGAATCCCGACAGCGACGGGGATGGCCTCAACGACGGCGATGAGGTCAACGTGTACGGTTCGGATCCCGGCCATGATGACACCGGGGACATTGCCCCGCGCGGCAACCCTGACGGTATGGTCAACACCGGAGATCTGGCGGTGATGCTGCGCCTGGTACTGTCGCTCGATACACCGGATGCACGCGAGGCCGCGCTGGCGGATATGAATCATGACAGCCAGCTGAATGCAGCCGATATCCTGCTGCTCGTGAAGGAACTTGGTCTGTAAGCGATGGTGATGGCGCCCCGGCGCAGCCCGCTGTCGAAAGTGGAACCCGCTACCCCAGCAGCAGCGCCAGCAGTACCCGGCGTTCTTCGGCGAGGAGGATGTTGAAGGTGCGGCAGGCGGCGTCGTTCGCCATGACCTCCACGCCGATGCCGCGCGCGAGCAGATCGACGGAGTAGTGCGGCGGGGGAAACCGTAACCGGCTGCCGGTGCCGAGAATTACGATCTCGGGGTCCCATTGCGCGAATGCCGCGAAGTGGGACGATTCCAGTTCATCCAGTCTGCGCGGTGCCCAGGGCTGGATCGTCTCCGCCGTGATGATCACGCTGTGCCGGATGCTGCGCTCATTGATGACGATTTCGCCGTCGCTGCAGGAACGTATGCTGTGGGTCTGGGCGGAATCTTCGGCGAAGCGCATGCGGCAACCATACGCAGGCCGCGCATGGCTGACAAGGAGCCTCCGGACCGGCCATTGACTGCCGGTTTCGCCGTGGCGCGCAGCCACGCTGTCCCGGTTTTCCGGATACGCCCGGGTGGTCCCGCTAACCGCTTGTTTCACCCAGCGCTTTTCAGTAACGTAGGTGTCATGCAGCAACGTCTGTTGCAGACGACCAGAACGGACCGGTTACTCCAGTGATCGAAGAATTTGCCCGCATCAAGCGGTTGCCGCCCTACGTTTTCAACATCGTCAATGAGTTGAAGGCGGCGGCGCGCGCCCGGGGTGAGGACATTATCGATTTCGGCATGGGCAATCCGGACCAGCCGACCCCGCAGCACATCGTCGACAAGTTGTGTCAGGCGGCCCAGCGTGGCGATACGCATCGCTATTCCCTCTCCCGTGGCATCCCGCGCCTGCGCAAGGCCATCTGCGACTGGTACGGGCGGCGCTACGGCGTCGACCTCAACCCGGATCGCAACGCCATTGTCACCATCGGCTCCAAGGAAGGGCTGGCGCATCTGGCGCTGGCGACGGTGGGCCCCGGAGATGCGGTGCTGGTGCCCAACCCGGCCTATCCCATCCATCCCTACGGCTTCGCTATCGCCGGCGCCGATATCCGGCACGTGCCGCTGCGACCGGACGTGGATTTTTTCGCCGAGCTGGAAAAGGCCATCAAGAACTCCTGGCCGGTGCCCAAAATGCTGGTACTCAACTTCCCCGGCAACCCGACCACCCAGTGCGTCGAACTTGAGTTCTTCGAGAAGGTGGTGGCGATCGCGCGCGAGCACGAGATCTGGGTCATCCAGGACCTGGCCTATGCGGATCTCGTGTACGACGGCTACGAGGCGCCGTCCATCCTGCAGGTCGACGGTGCGATAGACGTTGCCGTCGAGTTTTTCTCGCTGTCCAAGAGTTACAATATGCCGGGCTGGCGGGTCGGCTTCATGTGCGGCAACGAGAAGCTGGTCGCGGCGCTGGCCCGCATCAAGTCCTACCTCGACTACGGCATGTTCACGCCCATCCAGGTGGCCGCGATCGCTGCGCTGGAAGGGCCGCAGGACTGTGTCCACCGGATCGCCGAGACCTACCGCGGCCGGCGCGACACGCTCTGCGACGGCCTGAATTCGATCGGCTGGGCGGTCGAGGTACCCAAGGCCACCATGTTCGTCTGGGCGCCGATCCCGGAGCCATACCGCGAGATGGGTTCCCTGGAGTTTTCCAAGAAGCTTCTGAGCGATGCCAAGGTGGCGATATCCCCCGGCATCGGCTTCGGCGAGTATGGCGACGATTACGTCAGGTTCGGCCTGATCGAAAACCCGCACCGGACACGGCAGGCGATCCGCTGCATCCGCGAAATGTTCCGCAGGGATCTCGATCAGGCGCGCGCATCAGGAGGGTGATTACTTGAATCCGGTTAATGTGGGTCTGCTGGGTCTGGGCACAGTGGGCGGAGGTACCTTTAACGTCCTGAATCGCAATGCCGGCGAGATCACCCGGCGCGCAGGCCGCGGTATCACCGTCTGCCATGCGGCGGCGCGCGAATACGATCCCGCGCGCCTGCCGGGCATCGAATCCATCCAGGTCAATGATGACGCCTTCGCCGTTGTAGATGCGCCGGATGTCGATATCATCGTCGAACTGATCGGCGGCTACGAGCCCGCCCGCGAGCTGGTGCTGCGGGCGATCGCCAACGGCAAGCACGTGGTGACCGCCAATAAGGCGCTGATCGCCCGGTATGGCAACGAGATCTTCGCAGCGGCGCAGAAGCACGGGGTGATGGTCGCCTTCGAGGCAGCGGTCGCCGGCGGCATCCCCATCATCAAGGCGATTCGCGAGGGCCTGGCCGCGAACAAGATCCAGTGCATCGCCGGCATCATCAACGGCACCGGCAATTTCATCCTGACCGAGATGCGCGACAAGGGCCGCGACTTCACCGACGTGCTCGCCGAGGCGCAGGCACTGGGTTATGCCGAGGCCGATCCGACTTTCGATGTCGAGGGCATCGATGCGGCACACAAGTTGACCATCATGGCCTCGATCGCCTTCGGTATCCCGCTGCAGTTCCACAAAGTGTACACCGAGGGCATCAGCAGGATCACCCGGGAGGATGTCGCCTATGCGGAGGAACTCGGCTACCGTATCAAGCATCTCGGATTCACGCGCCGCAACGCCAAGGGTATCGAGATGCGCGTGCACCCGACCCTGATCCCGGAACGGCGCCTGATCGCCAACGTCGACGGCGTCATGAACGCGGTGCTGGTACAGGCCGATGCCGTGGGCCCGACGCTGTACTACGGCGCCGGAGCCGGCTCGGAGCCGACGGCCTCCGCCGTGGTCGCCGACATCATCGACGTGGCACGCGTGCTGACCGCCGATCCTGGAAACCGTGTTCCGCACCTGGCGTTTCAGCCGGCCTCGATCACCGATACGCCCATCCTGGCGATGGAGGAGATCGAGACCGCCTACTACCTGCGCATGCAGGTGTCCGACCGGCCGGGCGTGATGGCCGACGTGGCCCGCGTCCTGGGAGATGCCGGTATCAGCATCGAGGCGATCCTGCAGAAGGAACCGGCGCCGGACGCGGACAGGGCATCGATCATTCTGCTGACGCACGTGGTGCGCGAGGGGCAGATGAACGCGGCCATCGCCAGGATCGAGGCGCTGGACAGCATCCATGGCAGCGTCACGCGCATCCGCCTGGAACACTTGAACTGCGACTGAGTCTCGGGTTCTTTTTGGGAAACCACCGCAGGTGCCAAGCCTTGGCTAAATGATTGACACGCCTGTAGCCTGGACGGAGCGAAGCGAAATCCGGGACTAGCGAAGGATTTCCCCGGGTTTATTCGCTTCGCTCACCCTGGGGGCCGCCCTTCGGGCGTTCAGCGCGCGGCGCGCATTTGCCGGCCCTGTGGATCTGCCCCCGGGCTACCTCGGATGTGTCGACTCATCATGAAAGGGTATGATTCGCACATTCCGTTAGCCGACCGTTTCATTCAAGGACCATCCCATGACTGCCACATCCCGTTACACCGGCCTGATCGAACGCTATCGCGATCGCCTGCCGGTTTCCGGAACCACGCACGTCATCAGTCCCGGCGAGGGCAACGCGCCCCTGGCGAGACTGGAAAACATCTCGCGTGTACCCGGCAGGGAAGTGGACCTGTATATCAAGTACGAGGGACTGAATCCGACCGGTTCCTTCAAGGATCGCGGCATGACCTTGGCGGTGACGCATGCCGTGGAAGAGGGCAACCGCGCCATCATCTGCGCCTCCACCGGCAATACCTCGGCCACGGCCGTCGTCTACGCGGCACGCGCCGGCATCACCGCCTTCGTGGTGATCCCCGAGGGTAGTAGCATCGTTTGCACCCTGACGGGTCGTGGCGTGAAGGATCCCGATACCGCCATCAGGCCGTGTGACGAGGGGATGCTGACGGTGGATGCGGAACTTGGCGCCGTCAAGGCCACCATCCTGTAAAATATGTAAGCCGGTGACAGCCAGCCGACACCTGATCGTGGTCGTTCCGGGGTTGTGCGGCCCCGAGTCCGATCCACCGGTTTCCGCTTATCTGCACGATTGCCGGCCGGCCGCGCTGGACCGGTTGCTGTCACGCGGCCGGGTTTTTGCCGGTTCCGGTACCGGCCTGGATACCACCCTGGGCTTTTTGTTCGGTCTTGCCCCCGGTGGGGAAATGCCGGTGGCTGCACTCACCTGGCTGGCCGATACCGGGCAGTCGCCGGCAGGCTGGATCATGCGCGCCGATCCCGTGCACCTGCGTGCCGACCAGAGCTGCCTGCGCCTGTTCGACAGCCACTGTTTCGATATCAGCCGTGCGGAGGCCGATGCGCTGGTCGCCGCCTGCAATGACTTCTACCGGGAACAGGGCTGGTCGCTGTCCGCACCCCGGCCGCAGCGCTGGTACCTGTCACTGCCCGAACCCCCCGTGCTGCAGACACAACCGCCGGCCCGGATCGCGGGACAGGATATCGATCCCTGCCTGCCGCGCGGTGCCGAAGCGGGCGACTGGCATGCCTTGCTGAACGAAGTCCAGATGTTGCTTCACGGCCATCCCGTCAACCTGGAGCGCGAACGGCGCGGCGAGCCCGTGATCAACAGCATCTGGCCCTGGGGCGGTGGTGCTCTCACGGAACGGCTCGAATCGCGCGTGATGCGGGTTCTTGCAAACGAACCCTTGGCTATGGGTCTTGCGCGGCACGCGGCATTGCCCCTGGCGGGTCTGCCGGCCACGGCCGGGGAACTGCTGGATGCGCTGACCGGGGGGGATACCCTGCTGGTCGATGACCGGCTCGAGTGGCCGGAGCGTTACGGTGAAGTCGAGTCCTGGCTCGATGCCCTGCAGGCACTGGAGGCTGGCTGGTTCGCACCCCTGCTGCAGGTCCTGCTCACCGGCACGCTGGCCTCGCTGGAGATCCATCCCTGCAACGGCCACAGCTATCACGTCACACGGGCCTCCTTGCGGCGCTTCTGGAAACCGTTGCGGCCGTTTGAAAGCGTGTGTACAGCCCGATGAGCCAGCGCATCGAACGCCGTCTTCCGGGTGTGTCAGGGATGGCCGGCCTGCCGGAGGATCTGCACCCGGTGTTGCGGCGAGTGTATGCCGCCCGTGCGGTGGCTTGTGCCGGGGACCTGGACTACTCCCTGGCAAAGCTGCTGCCGCTGCAGCGGCTGTCCGGCCTGTCCGCCGCGACGGAGCTGTTGCACGCCGCGCTGGTGAAGCGCCGGCGCATCCTGATCGTGGGGGACTTCGACGCCGACGGCGCCACCAGTTGCGCGCTGTGCATTCGCGCCCTGCGCTTGCTGGGTGCCGCCGACGTCGATTACCTGGTCCCCAACCGCTTCGAATACGGTTATGGCCTGACGCCGGAGATCGTGGCGGTTGCCGCCGCGCGCAAACCGGACCTCATCATGACCGTCGACAATGGGATTTCCAGTCTGGCCGGCGTAGCCGCGGCAAAACAGTGCGGCATGCAGGTACTGATAACCGATCATCATCTACCCGGAGAAAGTCTGCCGGCAGCCGACGCCATCGTGAATCCGAACCTCCCGGGCGACGTTTTCCCCAGCAAGCACCTGGCCGGGGTGGGGGTGGCGTTTTACGTGATGTCGGGGCTGCGCGCACGCCTGCGCGAGGCCGGCTGGTTCAGGCAGCAGCGGATCGAGGAGCCCAATCTCGCCCGGTTTCTCGATCTGGTCGCCCTGGGGACGGTCGCGGACGTGGTGCCGCTGGATCACAACAACCGCATCCTGGTGCAGCAGGGCATCCGCCGTACCCGGGCCGGACGTTGCGTGCCGGGGTTGCGGGCGCTGCTGGATGTGGCGGGACGCAACCCGTCCAACGTGGTCGCGGCGGACCTGTCTTTTGCCGTGGGCCCCCGCCTGAATGCGGCCGGGCGGCTGGATGATATGTCGCTGGGCATCGAGTGCCTGCTGGCGGACACCGCCGCTGCCGCGCAGGCCATGGCCCTTGAACTCGATGCCCTGAACCGGGACCGCCGGGAGATCGAGTCCGGCATGCAACAACAGGCACTGGCGGCGCTGGGCGGGCTGAAACTGCACGATGACCGGCTGCCGCTGGGACTGTGCCTGTTCGATCCCGACTGGCACCAGGGGGTGATCGGGATTCTCGCTGCACGCATCAAGGAGCGTTACCACCGGCCTGTGATCGCCTTCGCCCGCAGCGGTCCAGGTGAACTGAAGGGTTCGGCGCGTTCCATCGGCGGTCTGCATATCCGCGATGCCCTGGATGCGCTGGCGGCGCGGCATCCGGAGTTGATCGCACGCTTCGGCGGTCATGCCATGGCGGCCGGCCTGACGCTGGCCGAGGAGAAGTATACGGACTTTGTCGCTGCATTCGACGCGGAGGTATCCCGTCACCTCTCCCGTGCGGAAATCGGGGGCGTCATCCACTCTGACGGCGAACTGCAGGAGCAGGAGTTGTCATTGGATGTTGCACACTTGCTGCGCGATGCCAGTCCCTGGGGGCAGGGCTTTCCGGCACCGCTGTTCGACGGTGTTTTCGAGATCGTCGGCCAGCGGGTCGTGGGGAAGCGGCATCTGAAGCTGACGCTGCAGCCAGCCGGCGGCCACTGTCGTATCGACGCCATCGCCTTCAATACACCGCCCCTGCCCGACGGGCTTGCCGGTGTGCGTCTGGCCTACCGCCTGGAGGTCAACGAATTCCGCGGCAGTGAGTCTGCGCAATTGGTCGTGGAGTACATCGATCAGCCGGCAACGGAATCTACCACAGCCTGAGGATAGACAGATGGAAGCTTTCTCAAAATTGATTAGGACCTATCTCAATATCATATGCTCATGCTGAGCATGGCATTACCGTGTAGCCCCGCGCCCCCGCGGGGAACGGATCGGGAAGGGAATACCGGCATATTCCCGGCGAGGCGCCGGTCCTACCAAACGGGTACGAGGCCCGCACCTGAACCCGAATACTCAAAATTCATTATCCGATGGTTCGTTGTAGGACCCGCGCCCCCGCGGGGAACGGACCTGCTGGAAACAACCAGTTGGGATGAAATTCCAGAATGGTGGTGAAACAGGGCGGGCGGTGATGCGCACGGACCGGCAGTAGTTTCGCACCTGCTTCAGTAGTATGATGTGCCGCTTTGATTTTTCAGTGGAAATGGTTACCAGGAAATGGCCGATCTGACCTCGCTTCGCAACCACATCAAGGAACTTGACGGGCGTACCGCCGCCCTTAGGGGGTATCTTTGACCTCGACACGCGTACGGAACGTCTGATCGAGGTTACCCGGGAACTGGAAAATCCTGCTATCTGGAACGAACCGGAACGCGCCCAGGAACTGGGGCGGGAACGTGCACGCCTGGAAGAGGTGGTCCACACTCTGAAGAACCTTTCGCAAGCCATTGTTGACGCAGGAGAACTGCTGGAGGTGGCTGCCGAGGAGGGCGACCAGGATACCCTGGATGCCATCGAAGCGGATCTGGGTGAGCTGGATAGCGATATCGGCCGTCTGGAATTTCGCCGTATGTTCTCCGGCGAGATGGACGCGGCCAGCGCCTTTCTGGATATCCAGGCCGGTTCGGGTGGCACCGAAGCCCAGGACTGGGCGGAGATGTTACTGCGCATGTATCTGCGCTGGGCGGAGCGCCACGGCTTCAACGCCGAACTGATCGAGGTTTCTCCCGGCGACGTCGCCGGCATCAAGAGTGCGACCGTCAGGGTCGAGGGCTCCTACGTCTTTGGTTGGCTGCGTACCGAGATCGGCGTGCACCGCCTGGTGCGCAAGTCACCGTTCGATTCCGGCAATCGCCGGCATACCTCCTTCGCGGCGGTATTCGTGTCTCCCGAGATCGATGACGATATCGACATCGAGATCAATCCGGCCGACCTGCGCATCGACGTCTACCGCGCCAGCGGCGCCGGTGGCCAGCATGTAAACCGCACCGAGTCAGCCGTGCGTATCACCCACCTTCCGAGCGGCGTCGTGGTGCAGTGCCAGAATGACCGCTCCCAGCACAAGAACAAGGCCACGGCCATGAAGCAGTTGAAGTCGAAGCTCTACGAGCTGGAAATCCAGAAGCGCAGCGTCGACCAGCAGGCGCTGGAGGAGAGCAAGTCCGACATCGGCTGGGGCAGCCAGATCCGTTCCTACGTGCTGGACCAGTCGCGGATCAAGGATCTGCGCACCGGTGTGGAGATCGGCAATACCCAGGCGGTGCTGGACGGGGAACTCGATCCATTCATCGAGGCCAGCCTGAAGAGCGGGTTGTAACCAGGTGGTATTTACATTAGCCCGTTATGGTCAGGAATACCGTCAATCATGTGAATCGTGTCGGTTGGGCTGAACAACGAGCAGCCCAACATGGGCGGTTTCGCCGGGATTTCTGCCCGTTGGGCTTCGCGGGCTCAGCCCAACCTGCGATATTTGCACCACAAGCGGGTACGGGTTTCAAAAAGGTTATTATGCCAGACCGGCTACGCATGAAACTGATACCATGACAGACCAGGACGAACATTCGCTCATCGCGCAACGGCGTGCCAAGCTCAGCGCCATGCGCGCCAGCGGGATTGCCTTTCCCAACGATTTCCGCAGGAATGCCATCGCCGGCGAACTGCATGCCGAGTACGACGACCTGGACAACGCGCAACTGGAAGCGGAACCGCGGCGCGTCCGGGTGGCGGGGCGCCTGATGGCCAAGCGCGTCATGGGCAAGGCGAGCTTCGCGCAACTCCAGGACATGTCGGGCCGCATTCAGCTGTTCCTGCAGCGTGATGCCCTGCCGGACGGCCTGTATCAGGAGTTCAAGGGCTGGGACATCGGCGACATCCTCGGTGCCGAGGGGGTGATGTTCAAGACCAAAACCGGGGAACTCTCGGTGCGCGTGGAGGAGATCCGCATCCTCACCAAGTCGCTGCGACCGTTGCCGGAGAAATTTCACGGCCTGGCGGATCAGGAAACCTGCTACCGGCAACGCTATGTCGACCTCATCATGAACGAGGTCTCGCGCAATACCTTCCGCATGCGCAGCCGGATCGTGCAGTACATCCGCGAATACCTTAACGCGCGGGATTACCTCGAGGTGGAGACCCCCATGATGCAGGCCATTCCGGGCGGAGCGACGGCGCGGCCGTTTTCGACCTATCACAACGCACTGGACATGGATCTGTTCCTGCGCATCGCGCCGGAACTGTATCTGAAGCGCCTGGTGGTGGGCGGCTACGAGAAGGTCTATGAGATCAACCGCAACTTTCGCAACGAGGGACTCTCGACCCGGCACAACCCTGAGTTCACCATGCTGGAATTCTACCAGGCCTACGCGGACTACCACGATCTCATGGACCTCACCGAGGACCTGCTGCGCAGCATGGCCGTGGACCTGCTGGGAAGGACCGTCATCCACTACCAGGGCGGCGACTACGACTTCGGCAAGCCGTTCCGGCGGATGACCGTGCGCGAGTCCATCCTGCATTTCAATTCTGACCTGCAGGCGAACGACATGGATAACCTCGATGCAGCCCGCAGGGTTGCCGGAGGGCTGGGTATCCCGCTGAAGGACAGCTACGGTCTGGGCAAGATCCAGATCGAGATCTTCGAGAAGACCGTTGAGGGACGTCTGGACGACCCGACCTTCATCACCGCCTATCCCACGGAGGTCTCTCCGCTGGCACGACGTAACGATGCCGACCCGTTCGTCACCGACCGGTTCGAGTTTTTCGTCGGCGGCCGGGAGATCGCCAATGGCTTCTCCGAGCTCAACGATGCCGAGGACCAGGCGGAGCGTTTCCGACAGCAGGTCGCGGAAAAGGATGCCGGTGATCTGGAAGCGATGCACTTCGATGCGGATTACATCCGCGCCCTGGAGCATGGCATGCCGCCGACGGCGGGCGAGGGGATCGGCATAGACCGTCTGGTCATGCTGTTCACGGACTCACCATCCATACGCGACGTGCTGCTATTTCCGCACATGCGACCTGAAGCTTGATGATATTATCAGAATCCCAGTGGGTTACATGGATAAGCTAAAGGCATTTCTGAAGACATCATTGCTGGGTGGCGTGGTGGTCATCCTGCCCGTCGTCATCCTGGTTTCGCTGTTCGTCTGGTTCTTCCGCGTGGTATCGGGGTTGATCGCACCGCTCACGCATCTGCTCATCCAGGATACCCGGTTCAATGAGTTCGTCGCGCAGATACTGGTCATGGCGGTGATCCTGGCCGCCTGCTTCTTCGTCGGCGTCCTGGTGCGTACCCGGCTGGGCGATTTCTTCTATCGTTTTGTGGAGACGCGTATTCTCAAGCTTGCGCCCGGTTACACCATGATCAAGGAAACGGTGATCCAGCTGTTTGGGAATCGCAAGGATTCACCATTTTCCTCAGTGGCACTGGCGCAGGTATTCGGCAACGAGACCCTGATGACCGGGTTCATTACCGATACGCACGCGGACGGCAGTTGTACCGTGTTTGTCCCAACCGGGCCGAATCCGACTTCGGGGCTGATTTTTCACCTGCCGGGCCGGTTCGTACACCCGGTGGATATCCCGGTGCAGGAGGCCATGCGCTCGATCATCAGCTGTGGGGCGGGGTCCGCGAGGCTGCTGCGGGATTACGGCTCCCGCAGAACGGATCTAAACGATCCGAATGCGCATCAGCCCTGACGGCTGCCCGCCAGGCGGGTGACATCCACGTAGAGTTTGAGGTTCTGTCCGGGCTGCAGGTATTTGCCCCTGGAAAGGTTGTTCCAGCGACGCAGCTCGGAGACGCTGACGTTGAACTTCTGCGCGATGCGGTACAGCGAATCGCCACTGCGTACCTTGTAATGAACGGTGCGCACCGTCGTGGCGCCGCCTTTTCCTGACGGTGCGGCCTGCCAGATCACCAGCTGTTGCCCGGGCCTGATGAGCGCGCCCGAGTCCAGCCGGTTCCAGCGGATCAGCTGCTGCGTCGATACCTGGTGCCTGCGGGCGATGCTCCACAGGCTGTCACCGTCGCGCACCTGGTAGGTTTGCTTGCCGGCCGCTGACAGTTCGGGCTGCAGGCGTTCGGCCAGCGCAGCATATTGTTCGGGTTGTTTCGCGGCAACGGGTACCAGCAGATGCCTGCCGGCACGGATGCCGGTGCCTCTCAGGTTGTTGGTGTTGCGCAGGACCATGACGGTAGTGTCATAGTGGCGCGCAATGTTCGACAGGGTTTCACCCTTGCGGATCTTGTGCCTTACCCACTTGACCCGTTTCGAGTCCGGCAGGGTGGCGAGGTTGCTGCGGAATTCCTCCGCCTTGTCGGCGGGCACCGCCAGGCAGTGCGGGCCGTCGGGGCGGGTGGCCCAGTGGTTGAAGCCAGGATTCAGGCGGTAGAGTTCGTCCATATCCACGCCGGCCATTTCCGCAGCCACGGCAAGATCGAGTTGTCCCCCGGTATTGACCAGCTCGAACGCAGCCTGGGCCTCGACCGCTTCCAGATGGATATCGTACCGGGCGGGATCGGCCACGATGGCGCTGACGGCCAGCAGTCGCGGCACATAGACGGCGGTTTCCTCCGGCAGTTTCAGGTGCCAGAAATCGACGGGCTTGCCGGCCTTGCGGTTTTTCAGGATCGCCCGGTTGATGGTACCTTCGCCGGAATTGTAGGCAGCCAGCGCCAGCAGCCAGTCCCCGTCGAATTCCTGCTGCAGCTTATCAAGATAGTCGAGTGCGGCAGTGGTCGAGGCGATGACATCGCGGCGCCCGTCGTACCACCAGTCCTGTTCCAAGCCATACATGCGCGCCGTACCGGGGATGAATTGCCACAGGCCTGCGGCGCGGCCGTGTGAATAGGCGAACGGGTCATAGCTGCTTTCGACGAAAGGCAACAGGGTGATTTCCGCCGGGAAGCCCCGTTTGCTCACCTCGGACTGGATATAGGGGAGATAGGGAGCGCCGCGCTGAAAGATCTTCTCCACCTGGGACGCATTGTGGCGATACCCGGCGAGCTGGTGTTGCACGTCGACATGACCGGTACCATCGAGTTGCAGACCTGCACGCACCTGTTGCCAGAAGTCTTCATCCGGGGGTGCGGAGTCATCGATCGGTTCGGCAGCATGAATTTCGGATGCGGGTGCTGCCACCTCGATGAGGGCGCCAGCGGGGGAGTCATCCAGTGGGGCGGTGTAATCTTCAGTGGTGCGGGTGTGGTGATTCGGGGTGGCACAGCTGACGAGCAACAGGCAAAAGGGCGCAGAATAGCGTACGAGAAGACGTTTCATAAGCAGGTGTATCGACTTGGAAGCGAGCCGGCTTGAATGCAGATCCCCTGGAAATCCTGATGGATTCGTGTATCCCGATCGCGCGATCGTGAGGCCCGGTGCCACGGCGGGCAGCCGATGGCAGTCCATGTCACAAGGGCTTTCAGAAGCCGTGCCCGGGATGCCCGCGGAGGAGGATTGCCTCGCCACTGCGTTTCCGGCAATGACGGCACAACGGATTTCCAGACGCGGTTTCACGCCGCCCACAAATACCGGCAAGCACGTATGCTGACAGCCCGCCCGGGACAGGTCAACAGGTTTCCGGGGTATGCGGGTACTGCGCCTCGAATGCATGAATGGGGTATGATTCCGCGGTGATGAATGCCGAATCCTTGATGAGTTCCCGTGCAGCGACATTGCGCGGCTGGTATCGCCGTCCGCTGGGCCGCATGCTGGCGGAGGCGGAATTGTCCGCCCTGGGCAAGGAGTTGCCGAACCTGTTCGGCTATCATCTGCTTGTCATCGACCCACCCTGGGAGGAATGCCGCCTGGAGGAAAGCCGCATTCCCCATCACGTGATCCAGAGCGTCGATCCCTTGACGCAGTCGGTGGCGGGGCTGGCCGGCTATACCGATGACTGGCCGATCCTGACGGATTCCGTGGACGCCATTGTGTTGCCGCACACCCTGGAGTTGTCCCGCGACCCGCACCAGGTGCTGCGAGAAGCCGATCGCAGCCTGATACCGGACGGGCACCTGGTCATTCTGGGTTTTAATCCGCGCAGCCTCTGGGGGGTGCGCCGTATCCTGTCGCGCGGGCATGGCCGCATGCCCTGGGATGCGCGCTTTCTCAGCATGTACCGCATCAAGGACTGGCTGGGCCTGCTCGGGTTCGATACCCTGCAGTGCCACTACCTGTTTCAGCGCCCGCCATTGCAGAACACGCAGCTGCTGGAGAAACTGAAGGTCATCGATCCACCCAGCGGTTACGGTTACATGCTGTTTTCCGCCGCCTATATCCTCGTCGCACGCAAGCGCACCGTGATACTGACTCCGCTGAAGAACGGCATCATGCAGCAGAAGCGCAAGTTGTTTCCCGTGGGTATCCCGAGTTCCAGCCAGGGAAATGTCCGGCGCGCCGGCTGAGACCGAGATATTCACCGACGGTGCCTGCCGCGGTAATCCGGGGCCGGGCGGTTGGGGTGTGCTGCTGCGCTACAACGGCCACGAAAAAACACTTTATGGCGCGGAACCACAGACCACCAATAACCGGATGGAGCTGCTGGCCGCGATTCATGGCCTGGAAAGCCTGAAGCGTCCCTGCCGCGTGCGGCTGACGACGGATTCCCGCTACGTGCAGCAGGGGATCCGGGATTGGCTGCCCAACTGGAAGAGGCGCGGCTGGAAGACGACAGCCGGCAAACCGGTGAAGAATGTCGACCTGTGGCAGCGGCTCGATCAGGCTGCGGCACCGCATGAAATTCACTGGGAATGGGTCCAGGGACATAGCGGCCATCCCGAGAACGAACTCGTGGATGCCCTGGCAAACCGGGCTATCGACGAATTGTTATGAAAATGCCGTGTTATGTGGACAATGGCTGAGGAACGGAGAAACTGATGCGTCAGATTGTGCTGGATACCGAGACCACGGGCCTGGAACCCGCGGATGGCCACCGTATTATCGAAGTCGGTTGCGTGGAACTGGTGGACCGGCGGCTGACCGGCAACACCTATCACCGCTATATCCAGCCTGACCGGGAAATCGATGCCGGCGCCATCGAGGTACATGGCATCACCAACGAGTCGCTGGCCGATAAACCCCGCTTTGCGGATATCGTTGACGAGTTTCTCGAATTCATCCGCGATGCCGAGCTCATCATTCACAACGCGCCGTTCGACGTCGGCTTCATCAATCATGAGTTCGGCCTGTTGAAGACAGCGCGGGGTGCAGTAACGGATCATTGCGCTGTGCTCGATACCCTGGAACTCGCACGACGGCTGCACCCGGGGCAGCGCAACAATCTGGATGCCCTGTGCCGGCGTTATGAAATAGACAACTCGCAACGGGAACTGCATGGTGCCCTGCTGGATGCCGAGATCCTCGCCGATGTCTATCTGGCAATGACGGGTGGGCAGGTAAGCCTGTCACTGGACGGTCTCACGGATGCGCAGGGCGGCAAGGAGATGATCCGGCGCCTGGAACCGGGGCGCAAACCCTTGCGGGTGATCCGGGCCGATGCAGACGAACTGGCCGCACATGCAAAACGCCTGGATGCCATCGACAAGGCCTGCGAGACCGGCAGTGTGTGGCGGCGACTTGAGGACGCCGGAATTCACTGAAAACGTTTACACGGCTGCAATTGTGGATTGCGGGCAGGTTCGTACATGCACTCAGGTGACGGGTATGCGGAAGGAATCCGCGTTCACCCAGACGTGCACCAGTATGCTGGCGGCATAGCCAAGGAAGATCAACGGGGTCCACTTGAGGTGGCTGAAAAAGGTGTATTTACCCCGCGCCTGTCCCATCAGCGCAACACCTGCCGCCGATCCAATGGATAACATGCTGCCACCGACCCCGGCGGTCAGCGTGACCAGCAGCCAGTGGCCCAGCCCCATATCCGGTTTCATGCTGAGTACGGCGAACATGACCGGGATGTTGTCGACGATGGCCGAGAGTAAGCCAACGGCGATATTGGCGTACATGGGACCGATGTTGACATACATGGTTTCCGAGATCACGGCAAGGTAGCCGATGAAACCCAGGCCGCCGACACAGAGCACCACACCGTAGAAAAACAACAGGGTGTCCCATTCCGCCTTGCCCAGCCGGTTGAAGAAATCGAATAGCTCGTCCTCGTGGCCGACGGGAGTCACGTCACCGATCGCGCCCACGTACTTGCTGTCGGACGGACCGAGATAGTGGGTTTTTTTGAGGTAGTAACCGAACAATTGCAGGTAGCCCAGTCCGGTCATCATACCGAGAAACGGTGGCAGGTGCAGGAAGTTGTGGAAACCGACCGCGGTTGCGATCGTGCAGGCAAACAACAATACGATGCGTTTCGCACCGCGGCGCATGCCGACCTGCTCCGTGCCCGGGTCGGGATTCCCGGCAGGGATGGCGAAGTGCATGAAAGCGGCGGGAACCACGAAGTTAACCACGGACGGAAAGAATAATTGGAAGAAAGTCTGGAATTCGACCAGCCCTTTCTGCCATACCAACAGGGTGGTGATGTCCCCGAACGGGGAAAATGCGCCACCGGCGTTGGATGCCACCACGATGTTGATGCAGCCAATGCTAACAAAGCGGGTGTTGTCCTTGCCCACCGCCAGCAGCACCGCGCACAGCACCAGTGCCGTGGTCAGATTGTCGAGGAAGGGTGACAGGAAGAACGCCAGGATACCGGTTAGCCAGAACAGGTTGCGGTAGCTGAATCCCTTGCGCACGAGCAGGCTGCGCAGTGCCTCGAAGATCTGGCGCTCATCCATGGTATTGACGTAGGTCATGGCCACCAGCAGAAACAGGAACAGTTCCGCGAACTCCAACAGGTTATGACGCAGCGCGGCCTCGACAGTGTGGCCGTCGCCGTTGCCGGCGTAGACCACGGCAATGGCACTCCAGATCAGACCCGCGGCGAGAATGACCGGCTTGGATTTTCTCAGGTGGGTGAGTTCCTCCGTCATCACGACCCCGTAGGCGATGATGAATATCGCGATGGCGATATAACCCACCCAGCTGTTGGTCAGGTCAATGACGGCAGCCGTCTCGGGAGAGGCAGAGGCCAGTGACGGTAACAGCAGGGAGATGGCGAGCGTAAAGATGTGGATCGGGAGCGGGTTCAATGGTGGTTTCTCCATTTCTTTTTGCGGGAATCCGTGGGTGAGGGTAACACGACGGGAGGACAGTACAAGCTGCTCCTGCAGGGCTGTAGCGCAAGCGCACCGGCGGTGGATTCCGGAAGCCGGGCTGAATCGTCACGGCATTATGAAAAGGGGATCCATCAGGGGACCTCTGATTAGAACCTATCTCAAAATTCACATGCTCATGCTGAACATGACATTGCCGGGTAGGACCCGCGCCGCGCGGGGAACCTGTTCGCTGCAAAGCCCTTGTTTTTCCCGGCGAGGCGCCGGTCCTACCAAACCGGTACGAGCCCTGCGCCTGAATCCGAATCCCCAAAATTCATTATCCGATGGTTCGTCCTGTGCATGTAGGACCCGCGCCCCCGCGGGGAACACGTCCGCTTCCGGGAGGACGAAACGGTCGGTGAAAACCCCGGCAAGCCACGAAGCGTGATGCTGCATGTGCACACAGGGCTTGTACCAAGGGACAATATACAAGCAGAATCATGCTGCGTAAGCTGGGGACAGTGGCATGATACAGACCATAATAAGATTTCCCTACCATGCTACTACCACGCCCCGGTACTCCTCCCCCGGGGCGTGACTTTGCATTTCTGCAGGACGGTCCGCGACTACAACCGATGTCATGACTGAAGCGGGGACAATCCCGGCCGTCGTGAGCACATGCTTCGATTTTCCCGCCCCTGTTATCCGGGCGGTTTCAGGAGGAGGCAGGATCACGGGCGTATCGGGATGATCATTTCCGGCGGGGCGGGAAACCCGGTCAAGACAACAATCACTGTACCCGGTGTACGCTTCCGGCAGCGCGATCCGTACCTGTACCACAGGACAATATACAGTGAACCACCTGCCGGGTAGCGTGATAGTCAGTGGCAGGCAACACATCTCAGACTTCCTCCTGAATGCCACTATCACGCCCCGTCTCTCCCTCGCGGGGCGTGATTCCTTTTGTCCGGAGGAAAGATCCAATTTCGGCAGGCAGGTCGCGTGCGTTGGTCATCCCGTAACGGATACGTGCGAGTGGCGTTTTATGGGGAGAGCTGCTCGCAGCCGATGTCACCTGTGTCTTTACATGACATAATCGGGATTCAGGGATACAGTGCGGGACGCGGGTGCGCCCGTGACCTTGCAGCTTTATCCGATTTTCAAGTGGAGAAACACCATGTTCAAAACACGATCCACGGTGGTGATGATGTTCATCCTGTTGATTTCATTTGCCGCCCGGGGTGAGGCGCCGGCCGGGGACACGGCTGCCGCGGATGCGGCCGGCGATGCGGAGGACTCAATCGAGGCTGATACGCTGAAAACCGATATGCGCAAGTTCGTGGAGATGCCCGTGCAGGCACGCCAGATACTGCGTGAGGACATGCTGGATCAGTTCGCGGTACTCAACGAGATCATCGAATACCTGGCGCGCGGCAACTATACCGCCGCCGCCGACGTCGCGGAAAACGGCATGGGTCAGAGCCTGCGGCGCAGAAACCAGGACCGGGAATTCGGGCCGGCCCGCTACATGCCGGAAAAGATGCGCAGGATGGGCTGGAACCTGCATGAGGCGGCGAGCAATTTCTCGCAGGTCGCGAATAGAGGGAATACAATGGCGACCTTCGGTGCCCTGCAGAAAATCACCGAGGCCTGCATCGCCTGTCACTACAGCTACCGTACCCGCTAAGCCCGCGGGGAGGGACTGTCGTCAGGTACCGTTGATCCTCGTTCCCACGCTCCGCGTGGGAACGAATATCGCTTATCCTCAGACGCAGACTCATCGGTTCCCACGCAGAGCGCGGGAACCAGTATGAACCTGGTTATTGTGTGTTACAGGTTGAAATGTATCCCGGTGCATTGATTCCGGAATTCACCAATAGTAAGGTCTTAGCTCCATCCCGTAGGAGATTCTATGAGCCTCGTAAAAACCTCTGCGGTAAGTTGATACTCGTTCCCACGCTCCGCGTGGGAACGAATATCGCTTATCCTCAGGCGCAACACTCATCGGTTCCCACGCAGAGCGCGGGAACCAGTATGAACATGCATCGCGTTCAGTTGGCCGCTCCTGCACGCGGATTTGATCCTCGTTCCCACGCTCCGCGTGGGAACGAATAACGTTAACTGTTCTGCAATGCGGAGTGCCGCTCAGTCCGGTTCCCGTTCCAGGTTGCAGCAGTGTGGGGCTGCCGACTCCGGGGGCGGCCGGGACAGCACTTCACCCGTCACCGGATTGGGCCTGAAAGTGGTGCACCCTTTGAGACCCAGGTGGAAGGCGTCATGATAGATTGCACTGTAGGCGGCGAAATCGAAGTCAGCGGGAGTATTGATGGTCTTTGATATCGCGTTGTCAACGAAAGGCTGCAGTGCCGCCTGCATGCGCAGGTGCGCATCGGGCGGCAGGGCCAGGGCATCGACGAAGGATTCGGGCAGGGGCCCGTTTGCCTGCTGTTGCCGGTAGTGTCGCCAGGCATAGTCGGTCACGCTGAATTCATCATAACCGCCTTCAGGCTTGCGCAGTTTGCGCCGGTACTCGAAACCGTAGACCGGCTCCAGTCCGTTGGAGACGTTATTGGCGAGCACGCTGATGCTGCCGGCGGGGGCGATCGCCAGCAGGTGGCTGTTACGGATGCCGTGACGGGCGATGGCCGCGCGCAGTTCCACCGGCAGGCGCCGCACGAAGTCTCCTTCCAGAAAGGGGGTTGCCTTGAAATACGGAAATGGTCCTTTTTCGCGGGCCAGTTCCGTGGACGTGCGGTACGCCGTATAGCGGATGTGGCGCATGATGTCGGTGGCGAGAGTGCGAGCGGCATCGCTGTCGTAGTGCAGTCCGAGCAGGATGAGTGCATCGGCAAGACCCGTGATGCCCAGGCCGATGCGGCGGCTGCCGCGGGCCTGTTGCGCCTGTGCGGCCAGCGGATAGCCGGAGACGTCGATGACATTATCGAGCAGCCGTACCGCAACGGTCACCGCCTCCTGCAGTGCCTGCCAGTCAAAGCTTGCATCGGGATCGAACGGCTGGCGTACCAAGCGGACCAGGTTCAGTGAGCCCAGGTCGCAGGCGCCGTAGGGAGGGAGCGGGATCTCGCCACAGGGGTTGGTGGCGCTGATGCGCTCGCGATACCAGAGGTTGTTCCCGGTGTTGATGCGGTCGATGAACAGCACGCCCGGCTCGGCGCAATCGTAGCTTGCTCTTAGAATGCGCTCCCACAGTTCCCTGGCCCTGACCCAATGGTATATCCGGCAAGTGATCTCAGTGGCCTGGCCGGACCAGCGCCGTCGCAGTATGGAGGCGTCATCCTCGGGTGCATCCGGTTGCGGAAATACCAGCGGCCAATCGGCATCCTCCTCGACCGCCTGCACGAAATCGTCCGTGACCAGTACGGAGAGGTTGAAATTGCGCAGCTGGCCCGGGTCGCGCTTGGCGTCAACAAAGTCCTCGATGTCGGGATGGTCGCAGCGCAGTGTGGCCATCATGGCGCCGCGGCGGTTGCCGGTCGAAAGCAGGGTGGCGCACATGCTGTCCCAGATGCGCATGAAGGATACCGGTCCCGATGCCACGGCTCCATGACGCTGCGCGGGGCGGCCGCGGGGACGCAGTGTCGAAAAGTCGTAGCCGACGCCACCGCCCTGCTGCATGGTCAGGGCACCTTCCTTGAGAGCGTCGAAGATACCATCGAGGCTGTCTTCCACGGTCCCCATCACGAAGCAGTTGAACAGCGTGACCTGCCGTCCGGTTCCGGCGCCGGCGAGGATGCGGCCGCCAGGCAGGAACAGGAACCCTTCCAGCAGGTCGGCGAAGCGCCTTTCCCATAGCGGCGCATCCTTCCTCTCGACTGCCGCCAGCGACCGTGCGACCCGTTGCCAGGTATCCTGGATACCGGCATCGTTTCCAGCGGGACCGCTGTAGCGGTACTTGGTTTCCCAGACCGCGCGCGCAAGGGTCAGTTCGAAGGGGCCGGTCATCGTTCGGTTATCACCGCAATGCGGATCTCATCCCTTGATGCAGATCAGCGGCACAAGGCGCGCTACCCGCCGGGCAAGGCCGGCATGGTCCGCTGCCTCGACCACTTCACCGGCATCCTTGTAGGCATGCGGGGCCTCTTCCGCGATGCCCCGGGTGGAGGGGCTGCGGATCAGGATGCCGCGCCCGGCGAGGTCGTCCTGGATGTCGCGGCCGTTGAATTGGCGCTGGGCCTGGCGGCGGCTCATGCTGCGCCCGGCGCCGTGGCAGGCGGAGCTGAAGGCCAGGCGCATGCCTTCGGCGGTGCCGCAAAGGATGTAGGAGGCGGTGCCCATGGTGCCGCCGATCAGCACCGGCTGGCCGATGGGGCGCAGGTCTTCGGGCAGGGCGGGATGGCCGGGGCCGAAGGCACGCGTCGCCCCCTTGCGGTGGACGTACAGGGTGCGTGTGACGCCATCGATTTCGTGCGTCTCTTCCTTGCAGGTGTTATGCGAGACGTCGTACAGCAATTCCAGCTCTGCTTCAGGAAAGAATCCGGCAAACACCTTGCGGGTGAGGTGTGTGAGGATCTGGCGGTTGGCCAGGGCACAGTTGATCGCCGCGCGCATTGCGCCCAGATATTGCTGTCCCAGTGTGGAACGGATGGGTGCGCAGGCAAGCTCACGTTCGGGCAGCCGGATGCCGTGGGAGGCGGCCGTCACGGCCATTTTCTTCAGGAACTCCGTGCCGACCTGGTGCCCCAGGCCGCGTGAGCCGCAGTGGATGCTGATCTTGATGCCGCCGGCCTGGATACCGAGTGCCACAGCCAGCCCCGCGTCGTAGATCTCCGCAACCTCCTGGACCTCCAGGTAGTGATTGCCCGAGCCCAGCGTCCCCATCTCGCGGTGCTGGCGCTTCTTCGCCTGCAGCGACACCTGTTCCAGTTCAGCGCCCGCCATGCAGCCATATTCCTCGGTGCGCGAGAGGTCCGCATCGGTGCCGTAGCCCTGCCGCACGGCCCAGGCGGCGCCGCCACGCAGCACCTCGTCCATTCCGGAGATGGACAGGCGAATTCTGCCGGTGCTGCCGAGGCCGGCCGGAATTCGCTCGAACAGCCGGTCGGCAAGGTCTGCTTGCACGGCCATGATGTCCTGGCGCCGCAGACCGGTATGCAGGGTGCGCACGCCGCAGGAGATGTCGAAGCCGACCCCGCCGCCCGACACCACGCCTTCCTCCGGATCGAAGGCCGCCACGCCGCCAATCGGGAAGCCGTAGCCCCAGTGGGCGTCGGGCATCGCGCAGGCGGCAGTGACGATGCCGGGCAGTGCAGCGACGTTGACCACCTGCTCGTAGACCTTGTGGTCCATGTCCCGCAGCAGCGCCTCGCTGGCATAGAGCAAGCCGGGAACCCGCATCTCCCCCGATCGCTCGATGCGCCAGCAGAAGTCGGATTCCTTTTGCAGCAGGTTCAGTTCCATACACTACTTACTCTAGACATCCACAACGCACTCGGCCACCCACCGGCCATCCGCGAGCCGTTTGACCGACAGTGCGGTGTATGTGGCGCCCTTGATTTCCACCGCAGGTTTGTGGCGCGCGCGGTCCACGGGTTCGCCGTGGATCTCCGCCTGTAATTCACCTTGATCACCGATGCGGACCTCATAGCGGCTGAACAACATACCGCGAGTCGCCATTTCGTAAATCACCTGATTGAGCCAGTCGACCAGCAGCAGTTCGGGGTCGGGTTCACTGCATTCCACATGGACCCGCTGCACCGCATGCACCCCGGACGGCTCGGTGATTATCGCGGTCATAGCCAGTGCTGCACCCGCAAAGGCCTCCTCCAGGTCGTGACCGAATCCCCGGACGCCGATATCGGCCTGGTGTTCGAAGTGTTCCCATGCAGGTGTCGTCACAGCTTGTCTTTCCGGTTGGTCAGTTGTGGCAGATTTCTCCACGCGGCGGTGACACCACTTAGGGTATCGGCTTCCGCCAGGCAGTCTGCTGATCATAATTCCGATTTCTGAGGTTGATAACTTACTGTATTTCTGCGCCAAAACGTGAGTTGACATAGGTTAAGGCCGGTCCGGGATAAAGGTGTAAGGATGAGCCTGCCAACCAGGACCTACCGGTAGGGGAAGGTCCTGGTACCGATTCCAGAACCAAGGGGAGAAAGTCATGAAGAGTTTCACGCACAAGGCGCTGTCGATCCTGGCGGGTGCCGGGCTTGCGATGGTGTCCGTATCCAGTGCCTGGTCGCAGGATACGCTGAAGGATGTAATGAAGGCCAGGGGCCTGACTGAGAAAGATGTGCTGGCGGCGGCGAAGACCTATACACCGACCGGCGGGCGCGATGAATATGTGGTTTTCAGCTCGGGTGGCCAGAGCGGCCAGGTGATCGTCTACGGGATTCCGTCGATGCGCATCCTCAAATACATCGCGGTGTTCACGCCGGAACCCTGGCAGGGCTACGGCTTCGACGACGAGTCCAAGGCGGTGCTTGCCGAGGGACGGATCAACGGCAAGGACATCAACTACGGTGATACCCACCATCCCGCCATCTCAGAGACCAATGGCGATTACGACGGCCGTTACCTGTTCATCAACGACAAGGCCAATCCGCGCGTCGCGGTGATCGACCTGCACGACTTCGAGACCAAGCAGATTGTCGTCAATCCGTTTTTCAAGAGCGCCCATGGCGGCACCTTCGTCACGCCAAATACCGAATACATCATGAATGCGGCGCAGTACGCGGCGCCGCTGGAAAACGGCTTCGTTCCGCTGGAGGAATTCAACGACAAGTACCGTGGCGGTCTTACCTATTGGAAGTTCGATAACGAGAAGGGCCGCATCGATACGTCCGCTTCGTTCACCTTCGAGCTGCCCCCCTACAGCCAGGACCTCTCGGATGCCGGCAAGGGGCCCAGCATGGGCTGGGGCTTCACCAACTCCTTCTGCTCGGAGCGCTATGTCGGCGGCACCGAACGCGGCCGTCCGCCCTTCGAAGCAGGTTGCTCTTCCAAGGACACCGACTTCATGCACGTGACCAACTGGAAGAAGGCCGCCGAACTGGTCGCGGCCGGCAAGGTCAATAAGGTCGATGGTAATTACCTGATCACCATGGACCAGGCGGTGAAGGAGGGACTGCTGTACCTGATTCCCGAGCCCAAGAGTCCGCACGGCGTGGATGTGACTCCGGACGGCAAGTTCATCACCGTCTCCGGCAAGCTCGACAGCCATACCTGGGTGTACAGCTTCGAGAAGATCATGCAGGCGATCAAGAACGGCAAGTTCGAAGGCAAGGATCCGTACGGCATACCGATCATCGCCCTGCAGGATGCCCTGCATAAATCCGTGAACGTGGGCCTTGGGCCCCTGCACACGCAGTATGATTCCAGGCCCTGCGTCGCCTACACGTCGATCTACGTGGATTCCATGATCACCAAGTGGAACTACTGTGAAGGCAAGGTACTGGACCAGCTGCCCATCCACTACAACGTCGGTCACCTGATGACCATGGAAGGCGACACGGTCAGCCCCGACGGCAAGTACCTGGTGGCGCTGAACAAGCTGGCCATCGACCGCTTCAACCCGGTGGGTCCGCTGCACCCGCAGAACCATCAGCTCATCGACATCAGCGGCGACAAGATGGTACTGCTCTACGATATGCCGCTGCCGCTGGGCGAACCGCACTATGCGGTGGCCATCAAGGCCGACAAACTGAAGCCGGGCATCCGCTACAAGACCGGCTGGAACAGCCGTGCCGACGAGGTTTCACCCTGGAAGACCCGTGCCGGGCGCGAAAAGACCGAACGCAGCTGTGACGCCGGTGGTAAGTGCACGGTGAACGTCTACGGCACCACCATCCGCTCGCACATCACACCGGAGATCATCGAGGTCGAGGAGGGCGATACCGTCTCGCTGCACTTCACCAACCTGGAGCGCGCCGAGGACGAGGTGCACGGCTTTGCCATGTACGGTCAGAACGTCCAGCTTTCCATGGAGCCGGGCAAGACGTCATCGGCAACCTTCGTAGCCGACAAGGCGGGCGTCTATCCCTATTACTGCACTGAATTCTGCTCCGCGTTGCACCTGGAGATGCAGGGCTACCTGCTGGTCAAGCCGAAAGGCTACAAGGTCACGGCGGCGGCAATGAAGGAAGGCACCAGTTACACCAAGACCGATTACGACACCCAGGTCAAGACCAACCTGGATACCCAGGCGGTGATCGACCAGGTCGTGGCCTTCATCACCAGCCATAATTACCAGGAATTCCCGACGGTGGTGGCGCTGGTCGAGGACGCGACCGACCAGCTCGGTTTCGCCAAGGATGCACGGGCCAAGGCCGAGGCCGCCGCGGCGAAGGAGGACTGGAGCAACGCCATGCTCTGGGCCAACCAGTGGTGGCAGTACCAGGTGAAGACGGCGGACCTCGGTCTGCGCGCCAAGACCTACCTGGAGGAACACGGGGCGAAGAAGGTCAAGTAATTTGCCGCCGTCTGACTCCACAAACCGCGGGGGGCGGGCAATCGCCCCCCGCCTTGTTCCGCAACGTTCTGAAGAGGAAACACCATGTCTCGAACTACAAGCAAAGCCACAAGCCTCGCACTGATGTCCTGCCTGGTCCTGACAACGGGTGTCGCAATGGCACTGGATGGAGAGAACCTGTTCAAGACCAAGACCTGTTTCACCTGCCATGGCAAGGACGGCAAAACACCCATCATGCCCAACTACCCGAAGATCGCGGGCCAGAACCGGGACTATGTCCTGCAACAGATGACCGACATCAAGAGCGGTGCGCGCAGCAACGGTCAGAGCGCCGCCATGAAGGGCGTCATGGGACTGGTCAGTGACGAGGAAATGGAGGCGCTGGCGGATTACATCTCGACGCTGGCGCCTTAGCCACCCTGACTACTGTTTGCCGGCTACCGGCGGTGGCCGGTCGCTTGCAGTATGTCCAGATGCGAAGACGCATCCAGGCCCAGCAAGCGGGTGCTGAATATCGCCCCCTACCCGGGCAGCGTCGGCATGGGGCGCAAGCTGCACCGGGTGGAATGCGCGGGATGTAACGGCAAGGGCACCTATGGGGATACCACCGGCACAATTGTTTCGAATATTTGCGGAAATTGTTCTCTGACCCGACTGGCACTTACTTAAGCTCAAATGGTTGAGAAGACCATTTCTGCTAAACGAGTAGGTTGGGCTGAACAACGTGCATCCCAACATGGCGTGATCGCCGGGGCCTCTGCTCGTTGGGTTTCGCAAGCTCAGCGCAACCTACCACTATGGGTATCCGGGTCTTCGCTACTTGTTCACACGGAATACAGCCTCCTGGCCGTAAGGAAGTGCCATTTTTCTCTGACCCCTATTTCGCCAATTTTTCCGATCGTGATCTACGACGCCGTCGGCAACCTCTTGAGCGTTACCGACCCGGAGAATCACACCACCGGCTACACTTACGACCGCCTGTCACGCAACACGCAGATCACCCAGCCGCTGGGTCAGAGCGTGCAGCATGTCTATTGGATAAGGGGACAGACCACGTTTTTAGTCTCTCCATTATTGTCCACTGGTGTTGCCGGATAACCTTCTTTGCAATGAGGTTGCCGGCAGCAGGCTTGCCGTTTTATTGGCCGTATTGACGTAGGTTAAGTCTAAATGCGGCAAGGGAAGCTAATATTGTCCCCCTGAGAAGACAACCATCGCGCGATGAGTATTTTGGTCAACGGGAGAGAGCATCATGAACAAGCGATTATTGGTTTACCTGTCCGGCGCCATATTGGGGCTGGGTATTTCCACCACGGCACTGGCCTGGCTGGAAGGCGGCAGCGAGCGTGAACAGGCGCTGGAACTGACACCGAACCTGGAAAACGGCATCGATGTCTACGAGGTCTGCGCCGGGTGCCACCTGCCCGAGGGCTGGGGCGAGACCAGCGGTACCTTCCCGCAACTGGCCGGGCAGCACAAGGAGGTCCTGATCAAACAGCTGGCGGACATCCGCGAGGGCAACCGCGACAATCCCACCATGTACCCGTTCGCGCAGCCGCGCTCCATCGGCGGCGCGCAGGCGCTGGCGGACGTGGTGGCCTATATCCAGAAATTGCCCATGAACCCCAATAACGGCAAGGGTGAATGGGCCGAGGACACGCCGGAATTCGAGAAAGGCAAGAAGCTGTTCGCGGACAACTGCGTGAAGTGTCATGGCGAGCAGGGCGAAGGCAAGGCCGAAAAGTTCTATCCGCGAATCCAGGGCCAGCACTATGCCTACATGCTGCGCCAGTTCGAGTGGATCCGCGACGGCAAGCGCCGCAACGCCAATCCCGACATGGTGAAGCAGATCAAGGGATTCAGCGACCAGGATATGAAGATGGTGATCAACTACGTCTCCCGCATCCCGGTGCCCAAGGAAGATCTCGCTCCCTCCGCGGACTGGACCAATCCCGATTTCGATTGAAGCAGCGGATGTCGCCGGTCGTACGGTCCGGCGATACCGTCTGACTCTGAGCACGACGTGATGAACAGCAAACGCACAGTCATCGCCGATTTCCTGGTGCTGGCGGCCATTGGCCTGCTGGCGGCGATCTACTATTCGCCCATCTGGTGGGTATCCCTGACCGCGCCAAATTACCCCGCTGAGGCCTTTCCCGATGGCGTGCGCATTCACTTCCATATGAACGGCGTCTTCAGCGGCTGCAAGAAGGTCGAAAAGGCGGAGATCGTTGAAGAGGAGGCGCTCAACTGTGTCCATGAAATGGACACCATCAATCACTATGTCGGCATGTATCCCATTGCGGCCGGCGGGGTGGTCGAGCGGACCTTCTCACCCTTCCTGGTCTCCATGCTGGGTGTGATGCTGCTGGGCTTCGTCTTTATCCGGCCCGCCGTCCGCACGGCGGTTCTCGCCGCGGGTTTTGGCCTCATTGCCGTGTGGATGGCGCTTGCCTGGTATGGAGAGGACGGCCTGCGCTACCAGAACGCCGGCTACATCTCCGCCCTGGTCACGGCGCTGGACCAGGACACCGCGAAGGAAGAGAAGGAGTTGTCTCCGGGTGAGGCCATCATCGCCCGCCTGAAGGCTTCGCTGGAAAAGAGCGAGGGCAAGTCCGCACCTGAGCGCGGTGAGGCCGACAAGGCAGGCAACATCGAACACCTGCGCGCCACCTTCGAAAGGGACCAGGAACGCAAGGCGCCCGCGCAGGCCCGGCAGTGGAACGGCAGCGGCGCCCAGATGCTGGCCTGGCACTATGGCAAGACACTGGGACGCTACTTCAATGTTCCGGAAAAGATCGGGCCCATGGTCACGGGGATGTCGCTGGCGGCAAACGTGGTGTTCTGGGGTGTCATCGCCGCGATGGTACTGCTGCTGATCGGCGCGCGCCGTACCGGCGGGGTGCTGTACTGGATGCTGCTGCTGCCGGCACTGCTGTTACCGCTGCTGTTCCTGGTCGACTTTTCGGCCTGGCTGTGGTGGTACGGTCATCGCCTCAGCGACATGGGCGCCTTCACGGTGAAGCCGTTCATGCCCACGGTATTCGGCGACGGCAAGGTGGCGCAGTTCACGACGCACTCCTATCCCTACATCGGCTTCGGCCTGATGCTGTTGACGTCACTGCTGCTGGGAATCGCGGCACTGATCCGGCGCCGGCAGCTCTCGGAACAGGGTTGACGCCATGGCCGGCTGGCCCGCCAGACTGCTCGCCCTGATCGGCTGCCTGGCCATGCCCGGCCCGGCTGTGGCGGACCATCCACCCCTGCAGCCGCTCATCGACGCGACCAAGGTGGGCGAGACCCTGGTCCCACCGCCGGGCACCTACAGCGGTCCCGTGCACATCACGCAGGCGATCACGCTGGACGGCCGGAACCAGGTGACCATCGACAACGGCGGAAAGGGCAGCGTCATCGTGCTGGAGGCCGATGGCACCACCCTGCGCAACCTGCATCTCACCGGCTCGGGCATTTCCCACAACGACATCGACGCCGGCGTCCAGGTGCGCGGGAATTTCAATGTCATCAAGGACAACGTCATCGACGATTGCCTGTTCGGCATCGACCTGCAGCAGTCCGAGGACAACGTCGTGCGCCGCAACCGCATCAGCTCCAAGCCCTTCGAACTCGGGCAGCGCGGCGATGCCGTCCGCCTCTGGTACAGTTTCAACAACCGCATCACCGACAACGAGATCACGAATGCCCGTGATACCGTGGTGTGGTATTCGGCAAATAATGTCATTTCCGGCAACACCGCCACGAACAGCCGCTATTCCCTGCACTTCATGTATTCCCGCTATAACCTGGTGGAGCATAACCGTTACAACAACAACACGGTGGGCATCTTCCTGATGTACAGCGACGGGGTGATTGTGCGCGACAATCGCATCGCCCATGCCTCCGGTCCGACCGGCGTGGGTATCGGCTTCAAGGAGACCTCAGACCTGACGGTGGAGGGCAACGAGATCTTGTATTGCGCCAGTGGCCTGTACATCGACGTCTCGCCGTTCCAGCCGGATACGACCAACCGGTTCAGCGACAACCTGTTCGCCTACAATGGCATCGGCGTTCGCTTCCTGAGCGACTGGACCGGCAACATCTTCAGGCGCAACCAGTTCGTGGATAACCTGACCCAGGTGGTGGTCTCCGGCGGCAAAACGGCCAACCGCAATGTCTGGGAAGGCAATTACTGGAGCGACTATGAGGGCTTCGATCAGGACGGCGACGGGGTCGGCGACAAGCCCCACGAGCTGTACGCCTATGCCGACCGGCTGTGGCGCGATATTCCCTACGCGCAGTTCTTCAAGGGTTCACCCCTGCTGGAGGTGCTGGATTTTCTGGAACGCCTGGCCCCATTCTCCGAGCCAGCCATGCTGGTGCGCGACCGCTCGCCGGCGATGCATAAGATCGTCCGGATGGCGGAAGCCCGTGAACCCGGCAAGGATTCCCTGGAACTACTGCGCGAGAGCCTGGGCAGATAGATGAACAGCCGCAACAAACGCCCCGTAAAGCCGCAGGCGCGACGTAAGTTTCTGCGCACCGTGGTGATGGGTGTCGGCCTGATCGGGACTTCCCTGCTGGGCTTCATCCCGGTATTGGGGCGCTGGGTACAGCGCCTGCGCCCTCCGGGTGCACTGCATGAGCAGCAGTTCCTCGCGTCCTGTATCAAGTGCGGGCAATGCGTGCAGGTGTGCCCGGTGGAGGCGATCAGCCTGGCCGATATCGATGGCGGCTTCGGTGTGGGCACGCCCTTCATCGACGCCCGGGCCCAGGCCTGCGATTTTTCCTGCGATGGCCTGCAGTGCGTGCTGGCCTGCCCGACGGGTGCATTGACCCACGAGATCAACTTTCCGCACGAGACCGATATGGGCGTTGCCAGGGTGGTGCGCCCCGAACAGTGCCTGGCGGCACAGGGGCGCGGTTTCAGCGGCCAGGCGCGCGGGGCCGGTTACACGGGCAAGCTGCGCTACGATGAGGTGGATCGCTGGAACCCGATTCCCGTGCGCGATCATCCCTACGATCTGGAGCTGTGCGACCTGTGCATGCGCCAGTGCCCCATCGAGATCCGTATGGCGCAGTGTGCGGCCGGCACGCCGCCCTCCGGGGACGAGCGCCAGTGTCCGCCGCAGCATGCCATCCGGATGGAACGCTTGCCCGATGAAGCAGGCATGACCCGCATGCGGCCCGTGATCCTGGAGGGTTGCGTCGGCTGCGGGGTGTGCGAAATGATCTGTCCCGTGGAGCCGGCGGTGATCGTCATCGACGGAAGCCAAAGCCGGGGGATGAACGTATGAGCCGCCTGTTCGATTCCGTGGCCGAGCTGCTGGGACGCGAGCCGCGCAAACCGGATCCGGCGGAGATCGCCCCCGAAGCGCAAGCGATTCAGCGCAGCCAGCGCGGCGACAAGGAGCGCATCGAGCAGATTCACATCGAACTGGCGCGCAAGGCCGCAAACAAGGCACCGGAGAAGCTGCGCCGCAAGCGCTGGGCGGTGCTGGTGCTGGTGAACCTGCTGTTCGTGGTCTCCTACCAGCTGGATATCCAGTTGCTGGAGGGGGCGCTGACCGGATCACGTTTCGCCGGTTTTCACATGGCGGACCTGAATTCCGCGCTGCAGGTGATGCTGGCCTACAAGCATGTACTGGTCAATCTGCTGATCGGCACGGCCACGGTGTTCGTCGGCTGGTGGCTGCTGGGCGGGCGCACCTTCTGTTCCTGGGTCTGCCCCTACCACCTGCTGGGCGAGTGGGCCGAGATTCTGCACCTGAAGCTGGCGGGCAAGAAACTGGTGAAGGATCATCCCTTCGATCGCCGTGCGCGCACCTGGTTCTGGCTGATCTTTGCGCTGCTGGCGCTGGTCACCGGTTATACCGTCTACGAAACCATTTCGCCGACCGGCATTCTCAGCCGCGCCCTGATCTACGGTCCGGGCCTGGCGCTGCTCTGGGTGGCGGTTCTGCTGCTGTTCGAGATCTTCTACTCGCGCCGCGCCTGGTGCCGCTATGCCTGTCCCATCGGTCTGACCTACGGCCTGGTCGGGGCGACATCGCCCCTGCGGGTGCGCTATCACCTGGAGAGCTGTTTCCATGAAGGTGAATGCCGCAAGGTCTGCCTGGTGCCGCATGTGCTGAATACGGTCATCAAGGGGCGCGCCACGGGCCTGGAAGTGGATATCGGCGCCGATTGCACCCGCTGTGGCCGCTGCGTGGAGGCCTGCCCCACCGGCTCGCTGAACTTCAAGTTCAAGACCCCCGGCGACCTGTTCTGATGATCCGCTTCTCCCAGGTATCCAAGCGTTTCCAGCGCGTCAGCGTGCTGGACCACATCGACCTGGAAATCGCCCGCGGCGACCGGGTCGCCCTGGTGGGTTCCAACGGTGCCGGCAAGACCACACTGATCCGCTGCCTGCTGGGTGAATACCACTGCCAGGGGCAGGTCGCGGTAAACGGCATGGACCCACGCCGGCAGCGCACGGCGGTACTCGGGATCACGGGATTCGTCCCGCAGATCGCACCGCCGTTGAAGATGCCGGCGGGGCAGCTGATCCACTTCGCGGCCGGGGTCAGTGACAGCGACCCGGCACGGATGTTCGGCATTGCGGAACAACTGGGCCTGGATGCCCGGGCCATCCGCCGCCGGCCGTTCAACAAGCTCTCCGGCGGGCAGAAACAGAAACTACTCATCAGCGTTGCCCTGGGGCGCGACTGCGACCTGCTGGTGTTGGATGAGCCGGCGGCCAATCTCGATCCGGAGGCGCGCCACGCCTTTTTCGGATTGCTGGCGGAGCGCCAGGCTCACGTGGCCATGCTCATCTCCAGCCATCGCCTCGACGAAGTCGCGGCGCTGGTCAACCGGGTGGTGGAACTCGACCAGGGGCGGGTCGTACTCAATGACCATGTCGCGGACCAGATCGACATGGACAGCCTGCTGGATTGCCGCCTGACCCTGAGCCGGGCCGACAGCGCGTTTGCCGAGACGGTGCGGGAATGGGGCTTCACGGATATGTCGCAGGGGACGGTCTGGCAGGGCCGGGTGGCGGGTCCGGACCGGCTGCGTTTTCTCGGGGTGCTGTCGCGCTATGCCGCTCTGCTGCAAGGCATCGAGCTGCGGGAATCCGTCGGTGACGCGGATGGGAGGGTGCATGCGCGTCTTGTCTAAAGAACTGGCAAAGCCATCTCCAGGCCACCGCTCCGTATCCGGGAGTTGCCGTGCGCCGCTCGCATTGACGAGACTTTGTGTTGTTCACCAGTGCTTCCTCGGGTTGCTGATGGTGTCCTTCCTGCTCACGGCCTGTTCCGGGCAGGACACCACCGGGCCGGGGGAAGTCCGCTGGGACCGGGAGGTCTGCACGCGCTGCGGGATGGCGATCAGCGACCGGAATGGCGCCGCCGAGGTACGCGGCGGGCCGGCCGGTCAGGGGACCCGGCTGTACAAGTTCGATGATCTCGGCTGTGCCGTGATCTGGCTCGACGGTCAGTCCTGGCGGGACGATCCGCGCACCGGGATCTGGGTTATGGACCATCGCGACGGCACCTGGATCGACGCTCGCAGTGCCAGCTACGTGACCGGCGTGCACAGCGCCATGGGTTACGGGCTGGGCGCGCAGCGGGAGGCTGCGGCCGGTGGAATGAATTTCGCCGCGGCGCAGGAATACATCCACGCGGTTGAGCAGCGCGAACATATCCACGGCGGTGGTCACGAACACCCCGGGGCGGAGTCGCCGCCATGAAACACCTGCTGCTCACGGCCGCGGCCGATATCAGCGAGTCACTGCGCTCGCGCTGGTTCCTGGTCTACACGCTGGTATTCGGCGGGGTGGTGGCGGCGCTCTTCGCCTCCGGCCTGACCGAGTCGCGGATCATGGGTTTCACCGGCCTGTCGCGCCTGCTCGTGACCTATCTGCAGATCACCATGGCCATCCTGCCGGTGTTCGTCCTGATCACCACGGTGCGCTCCGTGGCCGGCGATCGCGAAGCGGGGATCTTCGAATACATGCTGTCGTTGCCGGTGAGCCTGGCGGCGTGGTTCTGGGGTAAACTGCTCGGACGCTTTCTGGTGGTGTTCCTGCCGGTGTTTCTAGCCATGCTCGCGGCGGTCGGCTGGGGCATATTCAAGGGAGCGGAGGTTCCCTGGGCGCAGGTGCTGTATTACACCGGTTTCCTGCTGTCGCTGGCGCTGTGTTTCCTGGGGATCGGCATGCTGATTTCCACACTGGCGCGCTCTTCCGACGTGGCGACGGGAACGGCCTTCCTCGTCTGGCTGGCGCTGCTGCTGTTCATGGACCTGATCCTGCTGGGGCTGCTGATCCGGCAGGGCATGCCGGCCGAAGGCATTATCGCCATTGCGCTGGTCAATCCCCTGCAGGTATTCCGCACCGCCGCCATGCTGCTGTTCGACCCCCACCTGGTGTTGCTGGGTCCGTCAGCCTACGTCATTCTGGATCACTTCGGCTCGGCTGGCTATATCGCCTGGGCCCTGTTTTATCCGGGCGCTCTCGGTCTGCTCTGCGCCTGGTTGGGTTATCGGCTGTTTCGCCGCGGTGACCTGCCCTGAACCACCGGCGCGCCGCTTACCTTCAGTACCCCTCTGATGGGCTTCACGGTGTTCAGCCCAACCTACAAACCCGAAATATCCAGGAATACCAGGTACTCGTTGATCAACCGTGCTTCCCGTTTGAGAATAACCGCGAAAGGCACTGTGAGCACGCTACCGTCGTGCCGGGTGTAACTGACCGAACCGTGACAGATACTGCAATCGGCGGTGTGCCAGCTATCGGTGAGGGTATGGGAAATCGACTGCAGCGAGTCGAAAAAACCGGCTACCGCGGTCCCGATGGCATCTCGTCCCTTTACGGCAGGCAGGTTGCCCATGCGGAACGTGCAGTCTTCAGCCAGGTATTGCAGAAATGCACTGCTGTCTTTGTTATCGATGCTGTGGAAAAGGGTTTGCAGGAATTCTGGATCAGGCATAATTCCACTCCTGTGGTTGCGCCTGTAATGACAGGCAGCGAAAAACTGTCGGCAGAATATCACCCCGGGACTTGCGGTTTGCGTCGTGAGGCTTTTGTGAACATTCTGGCGCTATGCTTGTCACACGGGAAGCCCTGGCAGCGGAGGTGAGGCGTGCCGCGCCGCGTATTGATCATCGAAGACAACCACGATATTGCGGAACTCGTGCGGTTGCATTTACACGACTGTGATGCCGAGTCCGATATTGAATACAGTGGTACATTCGGGCTGGCAAAGGCTCGCAGCCGGGCCTATGACCTGATCATCCTCGATCTCATGCTGCCCGGACTGGACGGACTGGAGATCTGCCGCCGGCTGCGCGAGCGTAATAGCTACACCCCCATCCTCATGTTGACCGCAAGAACCGGCGAGGCCGATCGCGTGGTGGGCCTGGAGATGGGCGCCGATGACTACCTGACCAAGCCCTTCTCCATCCGCGAGCTGGTCGCGCGGGTGCGCGCTATTTTTCGCCGTGTAGACGCCCTTGGCAATGCCGGTCCGGTGGCCGCCCACCTGCTCGAATCCGGCGGCCTGCGCATGGACCGGGACCGGCACACTGTCACACTGCAGGGCAGGCAAATGGATCTGACCGCCAGGGAATTCGACCTGCTGTGGCACTTCGCCAGTCATCCCGGGCGGGTATACCGCCGCGAGGAGCTGCTTGACCAGGTTTGGGGTGCGGGCTACGAAGGCTACCAACACACCGTCAATTCCCATATCAATCGCCTGCGTGTCAAGCTCGAGACCGACCCGGCCAGGCCGCAATACATCCTTACCGTGTGGGGGGTGGGTTACAAGTTCAACGACGCGCGGCAGAACACATGAGCCCGTACCCGGTGCGCTCACTCTACGGCAAGCTGGCCATCATCCTCACGGCGCTGTTCGGGCTGGTCGTCCTGGTGTTCGTGTTGCTGCTGGGCCAGGCAACCGAACGCTATCAGCAGGAGGTCGCGCAAAAGCTCAATGCCGAACTGGCGCGGGATATCGTCACCGAACAGCCCCTGTTCAGGAATGGCACGGTCGATCATGCATCACTCGAGGGACTGTTCCGCAACCTGATGGTGATCAATCCCAAGGTCGAGCTCTACCTGCTGGACGCGGAAGGCCGCATCCTGGCCTTCTCGGCGCCGCCCGGGAAGGTGCAGCGCAAGCGCGTCGACCTGGCGCCAGTACGGCGCTTTATCGCGAACGACTTCACACCGCCCCTGAGCGGTGATGATCCCCGCAGCCCGCAACGGCGCAAGGTGTTTTCCGCAGCCCCTATCGATGTCGACGGCCGGCTGGCGGGGTATCTGTACGTGATTCTCGCCAGCGAGCAGTACGCAAGCGTGGCGCAGATGCTGGTGGGTAGTTATGTGCTCAAGATCAATGCCCTGCTGGCCGTGCTGGCTGTGGTGTTCGCGTTGCTGGCCGGCCTGCTGCTGTTCGCGGTGCTCACCCGGCGCCTGCACCGTCTCACGCACGCAGTGGAAAACTTCCGGCAGGCCGGTTTCACCGGTACCTTGCCGCAAGGGGATGGCAGCGGCGACGAAATCGACCGTCTCACGCGCAGTGTGAACGCGATGGCGGAACGCATCACCGGGCAAGTGCAGCACCTGCAGGAGATCGACAGCCAGCGCCGTGGCTTGGTGGCCAATGTCTCGCACGACCTGCGCACCCCGCTGGCCTCGCTGCAGGGCTATCTGGAAACCCTGCGCCTGAAGGGAGATGAGCTGGGTGAGAGACAACGGTTGCACTACCTCGAGGTTGCGCACCGTCACTGCCTGCACCTCGGTCGCATGGTCGAGGAACTGTTCGATCTGGCCAGGCTGGATGCAAACGAGGTGCAACCGGTGATGGAACCGTTTTCACTGCCGGAACTGGTGCAGGACGTGGCACACAAGTTCGAATTGCAAGCCCGGGAGCGGGAGGTTGCACTGCAAGCGCAGTATGCCGAGAACCTGCCGTTCGTCGTCGGGGACATCGCCCTGATCGAACGGGTTCTGGATAACCTGCTGGAAAACGCCCTGCGCTATACTCCGGCGGGTGGTGCGGTGTCCGTGGTGGTGGAGAAAATGGAGATGGGATTGGAGGTGCGGATCGTCGATACCGGTGCGGGCATCACGGCCGAGGATTTGCCCCATATCTTTGACCGCTTCTACCAGTCCGACAAGATGCGTACCCGCGGCGGGGCCGGACTGGGTCTGGCCATCGCCAAGCGGATTGTAGAATTACACGGGTGTGATATCCGCGCTGTCAGCAACCCCGGCCAAGGTACGACTTTCACCTTTGACCTGCCCGCGCAGCCGTAGGTTGATGAGCTTGCGAAGCCCAACGAGCGGAGGCCCCGGCGATCACGCCATGTTGGGCTACACGTTGTTCAGTCCAGCCTGCTTGTTTTGCGGCCTCACCTCCTCACTGTCGGCGTCGGAGGGAGAGGGAGTATGCGGGATGGCAGTAAAGCGGCATTCAATAGTCATCCCACCTATAACCCCAGTGCCTGCTTGAGGATCTCATCTACATCGGCCGTATCGATGACGCCTGCCGAGGAGCCCGTTGAGACTACATCGCCGTGAGCAATATCCAGTGCCGTCGGCGTCACCAGTCCAAGGGTTATGTCCTGGGCAATCAGGTAGTCCGCCACGTTGATCTGGCCGTCATAGACATTGCGTGGCGCGAGGTCCCCGTCCGGTGGTGGATACGGGCCGGCTGGATTGGTCGGATCGGTTCCCGCAGCAATCTCGATATCATCTCCGAAGCCGTCGCCATCGGAATCCCGCAGGGCCGGGTTGGTATTGTAGATATCGACCTCATCACCGTCCGTCAGACCATCCTGATCGGAATCCGGATTCAGTGGGTCTGTGCCATAGAACGCCTCATCGTCATGATTGAGGCCATCGCCATCGGCATCGAGGCTGACCCGCCCCGCACCGGTGCGGAAATCAAATCCAGCGGTATGGACATCGTGTGATGTTCCCGTCAGGAGGTTACGCACTGCTACATTGGAAATCCCCGGGTTGATCGCCTGCAGCAGCGCTACTGCACCGGCAACATGAGGCGCCGATGCCGATGTGCCGGTGAATATACCCGACGAGCTGGTTTGCACGCGATCCGGTGCCGAGATGTCCGGTTTATTGAGACCACCCTTGTTCGGACCTTCGGAACTGAAGCCCTCCGGGACGTCGTCCGCCACACGGGTTGCACCCACACCCAGTGCGTTTGCGCAATCCGCCGGCTGGGCAAGACTGCGTGCCGTCACACGTACGGACAGGTCCCTGTCCAGCGAATGCAGTGTGAACGGCACGTCTGGCTGCGAGCTGTTCACCTTCTTTACGCCGATATAATAGGTTGTCCCGGACGGTATGGTTCCCGGGGCGATGAAATCGATGTCTTCATAGGGTTGCGGGTAATGCTGTTGGCCGTTAGCCGATTGCCGGTTGGTGGAGGATGCAACTACATTTCCCCCCGCTGCCGGGTCACCATCGTACAGGTAAAGATCGTAGTCGATTGATGTCGACGGGTATGCATCCCAGTTCAGGACCAGGCTTGCACTCTGGTTCGCATTCAGGGTAATGGTGTTGTAATCCTTCCCGGCTGAGAATTCATGCAGGAGGTTGGCGTTTGTGTCACTGAAGGTGGCATCGTAGTGTTTTCTGCGGCTGTTGCCCATGGCGTTGGCCCAGACGATACCCCCGTTCTCGGCATCGTTGACGATATTACAGAGTGGTCCGGTACCATCGTAATAGGCCGCACCAAACCAGGCTATCGAATGCACGATAACAGTGACGCCTGCCGCAATCATGTCGTTCACAGCGGCCGACACCTGAGTCGAACTGCCGATCTTTGCGAGGTAAAGGTCGACGCCCGGTGCCATGTCATAGACGATCTCGGCGACAAGTGTGCCGTGATTGATACCGCCGGTGCCTGTACCCGTGTAGTCCACGATCGTTAACGGATTCGACAGGTCGCCGGAAGCCTGAGCAGTGGTGTAGCCTGAGAAACCCAGGTCTATTACACCTACCTTGATACCGGCACCGCTGTTGCCAAGCGCCTGCATGTCAGCGGCGCCGGTCACTGCCACTCCCTCTCCAACGGTGCTGTTGATGGTGTGAGGGTATGGCAAACGTGCCACGGTGCCGGCCGGGAGGGCCGACAAGAGATGCCCTAACCGTTCCGGCGAAACCATGATCTCGATCATATCGTGGTAGCGGTAACGTACCTTACCGCCTTGTGCATTCACAGCCTGGCGCACGACGTCAGGATTATCCGTATGCAGGATTACGGTTATCGTCTGACGGCTCACGCCAGGATGCAGTGAAATGTCATCCACGAGTTTCTTCAGGCGGTCGGAAACTACCGCACCCATATCAGCATTGCCCGCAGCGGCGACTGCGGTGGGCAGGAAACCGCATGCGATGACGATCCCCGGGATTGCGGCGAGAGCCAAACGGCAGATTCGGCTACACAGGTAGCCAAGTATATTTGTGTACATCATCAGCATGAGAGCCTGCATGTAAGCGAGCAGGAACTCCATCTCGTGTTTATTAATATGAGCCAATAATCATGCAGCAGTTGGTGCAATACGGCAACAGTCTAGTTACGTCATGACCATAAATTAGGAAAACTATATATAAAACAATACTATTCTCAAAATCGTAATTTGAGGATTCGGGTTCAGGCGCGGGGCTTGCACAGGTTTGGTAGGACCGGCGCCACGCCGGGAAAAACAAGGGTTTTGCAGAAGACATGTTCCCCGCGGGGGCGCGGGTCCCACATGGTAATGTCGTGTCCAGCATGAGCATGTGAATATTGAGATAGGTTCTAATTAATCAGCCTCCTGGCGTCACTCCCTTGATCAGGAGTCTGAATAATGAATCTCGCATCTGTTTCTTTGAGAACAGCTCTATGATGAGCATTATTTAACCGGGTGCCTCGCCAGATATCCGCTCACGATAGAAGCCGTTCCCTCCCGGGATTTCGCATTCAGTGTTTGAGCCTGACCAAATGCGTTGACGCATTCAGAGTAGCCCGAGTGCACGCCCGCAGGACCGGAGCCCGGGTATATCCGGCATCCCGGATTTCACTATGTCTCATCTATGTATGATTCAATGATGCTATATTAATCGCCTGAAATCGTATGGGGACCTTTCGTGGATATTCATCTGTCACCTTATGAAGCGCGCGTGATCGCTTGCCTGATGGAGAAACAGCGCACCACTCCGGAAAACTATCCGCTTTCGCTGAATGCGTTGACCAATGCCTGCAACCAGAAAAGCAGCCGGGATCCGGTGCTGGACCTGGACGAGGCCACGGTACAGGAAACGATCGATGCCCTGATGAAGAAGCACTATGTCAGCGAGAAGAGTGGCTTCGGCAGTCGCGTGACCAAGTACCAGCACCGATTCTGCAATACCGAGTTCGGTACCCTGAAATTCTCGGATCAGGAGGTTGGAATCGTATGCGTATTGCTGTTGCGCGGCCCTCAAACGCCTGGTGAGTTGCGAACCCGAACCGAGCGGCTGTGCAGGTTTCAGGATATCCATGAAGTCGAGGCGACACTCGCGCAGCTCATGAACCGGGATGACGGCCCCTTTGTGATGCAGCTGCCGCGCGAACCGGGCAAGCGCGAAGTGCGTTATGCACATCTGTTCTGCGGTGATGTCGAGATGCCGGTGGCCGCGGAAACGACCAGCGTGGAGCCGGTCGAGCAGGACGTGGATTACAGCCGCATCGAACGGCTCGAACAAATGGTAGGGCGGATGCTCGAAGAACTGGAAATCCTCAAGGCGCGGGTTGACAGGATTACTCCGGAACAGGAAACCGGCAGCGGAGACTAGTACTCCTATCTCAATTACGGGATCGGACATTACGAGATCCTGTGCCTGCTGGTTGGTACGGGTAGGACCGGTGCCACGCCGGGAACAAGCCGGTATTCCGGTTCCGATCCGTTCCCCGCGGGGGCGCGGGTCCTACATGCACAGGACGAACCATCGGATAATGAATTTTGAGATAGGTTCTGGTCGCTCTGACAGGCAACGGAACGCAAGTGCAGGATGGCGCGTGCAAGAGAGGCAGACCAGTGGTGGTCTTTGTGAAGATACTGTCATTTATCCTGTCAACGACCTGGGGCTGATCGTCTGGTGGATCGTGCAACGCAGTCTGATCTATCCGATTGATTCCGGCATCAAATACTGGGTTTCACTGGTGTTCGCTACAGGACCGGCATGATTCACACGGATCGGGTGTCGTAGCTCGTGCCCGATCCGTGTCTGTCTGGCAGATACGAATCATGGTTCCTGCATGCGGAATCTTGCTTCTACCGCCTTTCCATTTTCACCGCCTCGCGTTGCCACAGGTCCCGGTTGTCGCGGAACAGGACGATCATTGACCAGATACCGGTGTACAGTGCAAGTCCCAAAAAGATCCAGGTCGACGGTTGCAGGATGAAGGCCGAAGGGCGCCAGGCAAGGCCGACCAATGTCGTCCCCACCGAGATCAACTGGAATACCAGCTTCCACTTGTTCATCCGCCCGGTGCTGATGATCACGCCCAGGCAGGGCGCCATGCTGCGGTACCCCTGCACGGTGAATTCGCGTGCAAGTAACAGCAGCACCGCCCACAGGGGGATCCAGTCGGTGTGATGGCAGGCGAGATAGACCAGCAGCACGTTGGCTAAGATCTTGTCGGCGAGCGGATCGAGGAAGATGCCGATGTTGCCAGTGCAGTTCATGTGGCGTGCGGCCCAGCCGTCCAGTGCGTCCGTGATGCTTGCCGCAAGGAACAGTCCAAAGGCCCACCACCATGCGGTCGCTGTACCCAGGTCGAGCAGGAATATGATGGGAGGCAGCAGCAGGATGCGCGACAGGGTCAGGAGGTTTGGTATCCGGCAGTTCATGGTGTGTCCGTCAGTGCAGTGTGATATACGAAGGGAATCTCCGGTTTAATCGCATGTCCCGGCATTGCGGTAGCTGCGTTGCAATCCTGGCTGGACATCCACCAGCCGGCTGGAGATCGTTTCGCCAAGCTCGCAATGACGGTATGTACGGATATTACCGAAAAACCGGCTTTGACACTTTGCTGCCCGCAAGTCGCATTCCTGCTGACATATTATTGAGCCTTAACTGTGTCTTCGACACATCCCGCGTAGTCCGGATGCAGGCCTGCTGGGCACGGAATCCGCGGAAACCTTACAGTATACCCATATGCGGCGCTCCATCAGGGCTGCAAATTTGCTAGAACCTATCTCAAAATTCATTATCCGATGGTTCGTCCTGTGCATGTAGGACCCGCGCCTTCGCGGGGAACAGATCGGGACCGGAATACCGGCATATTCCCGGCGTGTGCGCCGATCCTACCCATACCAACCAGTCGGCACATGATCTCAAAATGTCCGATCCCATAATTTTGAGATAGGTTCTATTCATTACTATGAGCCGCATTCGCGCTTCGCGCCTGCGGGACAGCCCCCGCTGAATCCTGTGAATCCTGCTGGGAAACGAAATTTCAGGCTGTAATTATGCAACTGCCGGGTCAATGTAAATGGGACAGGTGTGTAAAACTATGCTGAAATAGGCAATAACAAGCGGCGATTCCCGTTCGTGTGGGGGCATGGGGAGCCGTTCAGAATAATGAGGGGCTCGCCGTGAATTCATCCAAACGATGTCCGAAATGCCTGGGGGAGATGCACGAACGCATGTTCCACGACTTTCTGGATCTGCTGCTTTACTGCCTGCTGTTTGCGGGAATCGCCGCCGGTGTCGTACTTGTCTTTCATATCCCCGGCATCGGCTGGGTATGCGGTCCGGTGGTGATCGTGCTGGCCTTGTGGAGCGGGCTGCACGTGCGTGGTGCATGGCTGTGTGATCGGTGTGGTTATACCGAGGTGTTCCTGCATTTCGGTCTGGATTAGGCCGGATTTCACGCAGGGTGGAGTATACTTTCATGATATACGGGAAATGACTCTATGCGCCTGCGCCCCCAGATCAACCTGTTGACCGGCCTCATGATCATGATCATCCTGCTGGGTGTGATCAGTGCGGCCACGGTGTTTGTGAATGCGCATACCTACCGTGATCTGGCGTACGATTTCCAGCACCAGTACATGACACAGATGCTGGCAGCGGAAACCGCCGGCATCCTGGAGGAGGAAGAGCGCAATGCCCTTGGCCTGGGCTTGAGTATCCAGAACAGCGAAAATTTTTGGGAGGTGTTCAAGACTTCCGATACGGACACCATATCAGCGCTGCTCGACGAGCTATACCAGCAGGCCAAGGTTACGCCGAACCTCGTGAACCTGGTTGCCTATTTCATCTTCGATACCGATTTCGTGCTGCTGGGGCGATCGAGCCGTCGCGGCACCACGGCCGTGGACGGTGGGATGCTTTTCTGTCCATCACTGGTCGACAGGGCGCGCCAGCGTACGGGCCCCGCACGCCTGGAGCCATTGCACCAACTCTGCCTGCGCGACGGCCAGGCGTATCTAGCGATTCTGGTGCCGGTCGGTGAACAGCCCCTGTCCGGTTACCTGCAGGTGGTGATCGACCCGGTACCGCAACTCCAGCGGATCGGCAGCCGTCTGAAGATGCCGGTGCAGATCCGGCGCAAAGACGGCACGATCCTGCACTCGACGCCCGGCTGGGCAACCGAGCGCAGTGCACACGAGGTAAGGGTCAACTATCCCCTGAGTGCTGGAGATTCCCGTCCGGTACTGATCATTTCCGCCCAGCGCAATCCTGACCCTCTGGTTGTACAGATCGAGAAAACCAACAAGCGGCTGCAGATCGTTGTGGTACTGATCATCCTGGCAACCGTCGCACTGGCCTTGCTGATACTCAGATACTCGGTGCTTAAACCGTTGCGCGATATCAGTCAACTGTTCCGGATTGGCAGAAAGCGGGATTCGGCAGCGGCCGACATCGTGCCGGAAGGGAGCGAACCGGTGAGTTTTCAGGCCCTGGGTCAGTTGTACGAGACCTTGCACGATATGGCGATCCGTGACCCGCTGACGGGTACCTACAACCGGGCGTTGCTGGAGGATCGCTTGAAGCAGGTGATCGTCGAGCACCGCAGGACGCCGGGCAAAGCCGCGATCCTGCTGATTGATCTGGTGCGTTTCAAGTATGTCAACGATCTGCTCGGGCACCATGTCGGCGACCTCCTGCTCAGGGAGGTCGTGGAGCGTGTCGGTCATGTGCTGCGCGAATCGGACACACTGGCGCGCCTGGGCGGGGATGAATTCGTAATCATTCTTCCCGATACCGACGCCGCCCAGGCAAGCCAGGTTGCGGAAAAGATCATCCAGTCCATGACGCCGCAATTCGAGGTGGATAAACACAAGTTGTCGACGGCGGTCACCATCGGTATTGCCCTGATGCCGGATCATGGCGAGGACGTCGAGACCTTGCTGCGTAACGCCGACTACGCAATGTACTCGATCAAAAACAAGCGCCGCGGTTACGCACTCTACGATCCGGCGACCCGGGAGGACATCGAGGTCGACAGGATGCAGCTTGACGGTATCCTCAACGAGGATATCCAGCGCAACGACCTGTTTCTGGTCTACCAGCCGGTGATCGAGTTCGGCACTCAACGCATCAGTTATCTCGAGGCGCTGGTGCGCTGGCGCCAGCCGGACAATCGGATACTGATGCCTGGAGACTTTGTCCGCGTGGCCGAGCAAAGCGGGCTGATCCGCCAGCTGTCGGCATGGATCATCGACACCGTATGTCGAGAACTCATCATGTTGCAGCAGGATACCCCGGGGCTGCGTGCCGGCATCAACCTGTCGATGCACAATCTTCGGGACCTGGACCTTAAAGAACAGATCCAGGACGCGTTGTCCCGCTATCACCTGAGTCCGGATGACCTGTTGCTGGAGATCACGGAGACCAGCGTGATGTTGGACCCGGATCAGGTTACCGCGACACTCGGTCAGCTTGCCGAAATGGGGCTGAGCCTCTCAATCGACGATTTCGGGACCGGGCACTCCTCACTGGTCTACCTGAAACGCCTGCCGGTGAACATGCTCAAGGTCGACAGGTCCTTTGTCGTGGATATGGACACCGACGAGGACAATTTCTCCATCGTGCGGGCTACCATCGACCTGGCCCACAGCCTGGGATTGGCGGTGACGGCCGAGGGTGTCGAGACCGGGGCAGTTTATGCACAGTTGCGGGGCATGGGCTGCGATTACTACCAGGGGTATTATGTAGGTACACCCAAGGACCGCGAGGCCATTGCCGAGTGGCTGCAGGAAAACCGCCGGGGCATAGTTACCCCTGGCAAGCAGCGGGTGTAAGCAGCGGCGGCGGAAAGCCTCGGAACCGGGTAGCGCAGACGATGGCGGGGTATACCGCCCGGGTGCCGTTGCCGCATGGTACCGGGCGATCGTTCCGGCGGTCGGAATAGGCTGCGGTTATGTCGCCTGCAACGACGAGAAAGCGGGTGTTCGGATATGACGAGAATAATCACAATAACAAGCGGACTTGCACAGGTTGGCAAAACGCACCTGGCGGTCAATCTCGCGCTGGAACTGGCACGGCGCGGCAGGCGGTCCGGCGTGTATCACGAACTCGGCGCTGCCACGTCAATCGACCAGGTTCTCGACCTCCCGCATGTGGTCACACAGCGGCGCCGGGCGATGGATGCGCAGAACGCCCATGATTTCATCCGTCGCGGTTATCTCGGAATTGACATTCTTTCCTGCCGGTTGCCGCTGCGCGACTGGGCCGGCGGGAAGGCGGTGCGCCCCAGGGGTTGGTCCGAACAACTGCAGGCGGAGCTGGAATACGACGAACTGCTCATCGATACCTCAGGAATGGATCCGCGCAGCCTGATTGCCAGCTGCCGGGCATCGGCCAGCGTGATCCTGATCCTTACGCCCGATGAACATTCCCAGGCGCAGGCATTCGCAATGCTGAAAGTGCTGGTGTTGAACGGTTACGCCGGCGAGCTGAGGATGGTGGTGAACCGGGTGTCCGGTGAGCGCGAGGCGCAGGAGATACAGCAGCGTTTCAACACCCAGGTACAGGCGCATCTCGGCGGCGAGATACCTATGCTCGGCTGCTTGCCCGAGGATGCCCGGGTCGCCAGGGCCCGGGACTACCTGCAGGCATTCAGTGCGATCTTTCCCGACTGCGATGCGACTGCTGCCATCGTCAGCCTGGCCGCTGCACTACCGGAGGTGCATACCGGTGAAACCGATCAGCGCAGCCTTGCCGGTTACTGGTCTCGCTTTATCGAGATCATTCCGGAACCGGTTCACCTGGCGGGCAACGTAGTGTTGCAAGAGCCCGCCGCCGCTCAGGTTGAACCTGCGGATGCTGCAGCCGGGGGCATGGTGGAACAGGAGAACCTGTTGTTGCTTGGTGGTGAAATAGAACAACTGGCTGGTATCCTGGAGCGGGCCGCTGAATCCCTGCAGTCGGCCTCCACGACACTGGCCTTCCTTGCTGCCAGTCTCGAGGATACGCAGGCCGTCCTGCCGGAGACACCGGCAGCGCAGCTGGAGACCGTGCAGTTGCCCACCGTGGTGGCGCAGCTGCTTGCAATGCTGATGGCGAATACGGAGCGGGTTCCCGTGGAATTGCGGGTGGACCGTGTCAGTATCGGAAGTGCGGACGGTACCTGGCTGCGGCCGGGACGTTACCTGAAATACACCCTGCAGCTGGTGCTCCCGTTCGAGATCGCGCAGTCACACTTGCAGGCGCTGCTGCCGGATGTGCCGGTGCAGCAGATCCTGCCGGGGGTGGCTCAGGATACGCTGCGGGAGATCCTGACAAGGCAACACGACGGCTGCCTCGATATCCTGACAAATGCAGCCGGAGAACTGCGTATCCAGGTCTGGCTGCCGGTCGCCATGCCACAGCCGTCGGCACTGCCGGCCCGGGGCAATGTCCCTGCCGGCAAACGGCTGCATTAGGGGAGCTCCGATTCTTTCGCACTGACGCGGAATTAATCCGAGGTTCCATCAATGACCCTTGCGGGAAATCAGGTAATGAGACGACAGCAGAAGAGATTGCTCAGCAATTGAGAGACTGCCTCCCGGAACGTTCTACACCTCATGCTCTTCCTGCATTATTCAACCACACAATGACGAGCTGGATGTATTGACCATTACGGTTCCAGGCATAGGGACCATGGAGCAGGAAGATTTGTGCAACAGGCATGTATGAATAAAATACCGTCCAGTTCGTGTCTTGTTGCGGTCTGGGAAACAAGGGATGGTTTGGAACCGATCTCAAAATTCATTATCCGATGGTTTGTGTATGTAGGACCCGCGCCCCGCGGGGAACGGATCGTGACCGGAATACCGGCTTATTCCCGGCGTGGCGCCGGTCCTACCCGTACCAACCAGTCGGCACAGGATCCCGAAATGTCCGATCCCGTAATTTTGAGATAAATTCTAGGGACTGAAGGCTTCAAGTCGTTCAGCCCAAGCTACATGTTACGGCCGGTTTGAAAGCGGCGGCCGGCGGATCTCTTTCACCGGCCGCGCTTTGGTGAACTTACTTCTTGATATCGATTGTGGCCGTGCTCTTCAGTTCCTCGACGTGCTGTGACAGCTTCTGGTTCGCGAGCAGCATCTTCAGGCGGTCTTTGACATCGGCGAACGGCGGCGGGGTGCTCTCGCGGCTGTCATCCAGCATGATGACGTGCCAGCCGAACTGGGTCTGAACCGGTTCCTTGGTGTACTCGCCCTTATTCAGCTTGGCCGTGGCCTCGGAGAACGGCGCCACCATCTGGCCGGCGCCGAACCAGCCCAACTCGCCGCCGCTGCTGCCTGAAGGCCCGGTGGATTTTTCCTTGGCCAGTTCGGAGAAGTCGGCCCCGTTGTCGAGCATCGAGATGACTTCTTTGGCTTCATCCTCGGTCTTGAGGAGGATATGACGGGCTTTGTATTCCATACCCGGCTTGCCGACCTTGGTGTCGTATAATTCCTGTGCAGCCTCATCGCTGACCGGATTGTTGCTCATAAAGTCCTTGATGGCGGCGCCCGCCAGCGCGGTACGCTCCTGCTGGTTCAGGGCGGCGACGACCATTGGCTGTTTGTCGAGCCCCTTGTTCACGCTTTCCTGGCGCATTAACTCCAAAGCGATCAGTTCGTTCAGAGTGTCCTCGTCGCTGTTTTCGTCACCGGGATGATTCCTCTGGGCCTTGCGCTGCGTCGTGTACACATCCAGCATGGTTTGGGTCAGCGGCTCGCCGTTGACGGTGGCGATGACGTCACCTTCCACCACCGGCTTCGTGACCGGGGCGGTGGCGTCCGTCTGGGCAAGAGAGGGCATTTTGTCGCAACCGGCAATCAGAACCAGCGAGGCGAGTATAGGTAAAGCGTGACGATAGTTCATAAGGTGTTACCTTTCAGGGTTTGTGGGAAGGAATTCACCAGGCGTCGTCGCCTGGATGCTGAGAGCATGGATGTCGTGCTGCATCAGATCACCGAGTGCATCATAGACCAGGCGATGCCGTTGAATGAGGGGTTTGTCCTGAAATGCGGCTGCAACAATATGTACGATAAAATGGCCGCCGCCACTGACGGCACCCGCGTGTCCGGCATGTTTGGCGCTTTCATCGATGATTTCCAGCGATTCCGGGTGCAGGGCCTCCGTCAGGCGGAAGCGGATCCGGTCAATGCGGTCGCCGGACATGTCAGGGGAGTACCTTGTTGAAGGGTTTTACGGTAACCCGTGCATACACCCCGGTGGTGTTATAGGGGTCGGCGTCCGCCCATTCCTGCGCTTCTTCCAGCGAGGGAAACTCCGCGACCACCAGGCTGCCGCTGAAGCCAGCCGCGCCGGGGTCGGGGCTGTCGATGGCCGGATGCGGGCCGGCAAGCACCAGGCGTCCGGCTTCCTGCAGCTGTTCGAGTCTGGCCAGGTGGGCGGGACGCGCCTGCAGCCGGCCGGCAAGGCTGCCTTCGCGGTCCTCGCCGAAAATGGCATACAACATCACTCGTTCTCCTCGTCCGCCTGCAGGTAGCGGCCGAGATAAAACGCCTGGCCGAATAAAAACACCAGCGTCAGCCCCATCATGCCGAACAGTTTGAAATTCACCCAGGTGTCTTCGCTGAAGTTGTAGGCGACGTACAGGTTCAGCAATCCCATGAACAGGAAGAACAGCGTCCAGGCCCAATTGAGCCGGGACCAGATTGGCCCTGGTACGGTGATGGCGTGGCTCATCATTCGTTCCACGAGTGTGCGTTTGCCGATGAACTGGCTGCCAAGAAAGGATATGCCGAACAGCCAGTTGACGACGGTCGGTTTCCACTTGATGAACACCGGGTCGCGCAATATCAGGGTAAGGCCGCCGAACAGGACCAGTACGCCGAGGGTGATCAGGTGCATCTTTTCAAACTTGCGGTGCTGCAGCCAGTACAGCGCGGTCTGCACGAAGGCGGCAGCGATGGCCACGGCGGTCGCCACGTAGATGTCGTACAGTTTGTATGCCAGAAAAAACAGCAGGATGGGGAACAGATCAAATAAAAACTTCATCTCGTATACATTTTGTAATGGGGTAGGCCAGCAAATTCAGGGACTTGCCGAAGGCGCATGATAGCCCTTTTGGCCAGCGGGTGAAAGCAGGACGGTTGAGGCAGGCCCGGTTAGGCCCGGTTAAGAGATTAGTGAAGTGTGTGGTTGCGCGTCCATCGCCGGTGGTGTTTTTCCATGATCTTGCGTACGTGCGGTGGATAATTCAGCGCCTCCATCTGCTGCATGCCTTCGTTGAAGAACTTCCCGGCGTCTTCGGGCAGCCGGCTGGTAAGCAGGGCAAAGGCCTGTTCCATCAGCTCGGTGTTGTGGCTGCGCGTGGCGACGATGCAGTGGTTCAGCAGCAGTACCCGCCAGGGGCGGCCTGGATTCATCCTTTCCAGGTCCTGACTGATCTGCGGCGAGACGGCTGCCACGATGCGCCCCATCTCATGACTGAGCACCTCGAGTTCTTCGGGTTTACGCAGCCGGTTCGCCAGACGCGCCAGTGCGTCCACCACCGGTTCCAGGGTATCGATGCGGCCGTCGTGGCCTGCGATCCACAGGGCGATGTTAACGGCCAGGCTGCTGAGCGCTTCCTGCCGGCCGGGTACATCGGCGGCTTCGGCCAGCTTTGCCAGCGTGGTCTGCAGCTGCAGGGCATATTCCCCGATCTCTGTGACATCGGCGCTGTCGCCCTCCCGCCCGGACTGTGCATCGGTCTCGATGCGTAGCATGACCTCCAGCAGCTGCCGAAAGGCCTCAGCCAGGCTGGAAAGCTCGCTGGTTTCCTTGAGTGGGGGCTGCCTGTTGCCGCATGCCTCGATACAGGCCGGAAGCAGGGTGTCCAGCAGGACCAGCACGTCCGCGGGCCTGCCTGCAGGAATGTCCATGGGGTAACTGCTCCTGAAAATTCATGAGTAATAGTACCGTGTTATCGACTGCCACATAAACCCCGGCAGAATTGTGTGTATGCCCCCGCGCTGCGGTGGCTTCTGTAAAATACGGCTATGCCACTGCATTTCGATCTCCATAGCCATTCGCTGGCGTCCGACGGCACCCTCGCTCCCACCGAATTGGTGACCGCCGCGCACTTCGCCGGCGTGGATGTTCTGGCACTGACCGATCATGACACCACGGAGGGTATCGCGGAAGCCGCGACCAGTGCGGACTCTCTCGGTATGCAGCTAGCGCCCGGTGTGGAGATCTCGGTCACGTGGCGGGCCGGGACCGTGCATATACTTGGACTGGGAATCGATCCCGGCTGCGAGATCCTGCAGGCCGGTTTGGTGGAATTGCGGGCGTTCCGCGACTGGCGTGCCGTTGAGATCGGGCGTAGGTTGGCGTGTGCCGGCATCCCCGGTTGCTACTCGGGTGCGCGCTTGCTGGCACAGGGGAACATCGTGAGCCGCACCCACTTCGCTCACCACCTCGTTGCCTGTGGACACGCCGCCTCGGTCCGGGATGTCTTCAAACGGTTCCTGATCAAAAACAAGCCCGGCCATGTACCCGGCAGCTGGGCGCAACTGGAGGCGGCCCTGTCCTGGATCGCCGCGGCGGGCGGGATTGCGGTCATTGCCCATCCCGCCCGTTACAGTATGACCGCCAGCAAACTGCGCAGCCTGATCGGCGAGTTCCGGGAATGTGGCGGTAGTGCGATCGAGGTCGTTTCCGGCAGCCACACGCGAGATGACATCACGGCCATGGCGGCGTTGAGTCGCAGGGAGAAGCTGCTGGCCTCGTGCGGTTCCGATTACCATGGTCCCGAGAATCCGTGGGTCAGGTTGGGTGAACTGGCGGAGATCCCCGCCGGCTGCCGGCCGGTATGGGAGAGCGAGCACTGGCCGCAGCCGGATGGTTGCAGACAATACACCCGCAACCACTCATAATAGCCACGCTCTACTCATGGGGAACAAACCCCAAGAGGACAAGGACTGGATTGCTCCCTGTGAGCAAGCCTTACTGTTGTAAAAGATTTCGGATGAACGACGAATGTGCCTGTATAACCGGGGCTGCATGTTGTCTGCCGGGTGATGCTGAGGTTCACTCAAGGTGAATTCAAGAAAACAGGCCCCCTCTCCCGGCGGAGGGTGTCGTAAAAGAATTCAGCCCCTCCTCCCTGCGGAGAAGGCTGGGATGAGGGGGGTATTAAATCAGGCGTTAATCCTGTTTTTATCCCCTCACCCTGACCCTTTTATGCCCTTCAGGTTGGTCCGGCAGAAAGAGGGGACTTTTGCGACACCCTTCGGTGGGAGAGAGGATTCATGCAACGCTGGAATTGATGTGTTCAATCACACTATCCTCTGTCCAGCTTCCCTCAAAGGGGACTGGAACCGAGAACGGAATGTCGTGATACTTTCGTACTCCCTGGAACAAACACACAGCGAGCCCCGCTGCCGGTAGTGCATACTACGGCGGCCTATTCCGACATTGCCCGAATTTTTCGAATCTCTTTTTCCCATGAGCCAGTATTTCCAGATTCATCCGGTCAACCCGCAGCCGCGCCTGATCCACCAGGCCGTGCAGATCCTGCGCGAGGAGGGACTGATCGTCTATCCTACGGATTCCAGCTACGCCCTGGGCTGCGTCGTGGGCGACAAGCACGGCATGGAACGGATCCGCCGCATTCGCGCCCTCGACAACCGCCATAACTTCACCCTGGTGTGCCGGGATCTCTCGGAGATCGCCGCCTATGCCAGGGTGGACAACAGTTCCTACCGGCTGCTGAAGTCGCTAACCCCGGGGCCGTATACCTTCATCCTGTGCGCCACCCACGAGGTTCCGCGCCGGCTGCAGAACCCGAAGCGCAAGACCATCGGTATCCGGGTCCCGGATCACCCGATCGCCCAGGCGCTGCTCGCGGAACTGGGTGAGCCGCTGATGAGTTCCACATTGATCCTGCCGGGCCGGGAGGTGCCGGAGACCGATGCGCACGATATCCGGGAACGGCTCGAACATGATGTGGACCTGGTGATCGATGGCGGGAACTGCGGTTTCGAAACCACCACGGTGATCGATATCGTCGACGGGGCGGCGCAGGTGGTGCGCCAGGGCTGTGGCAGCGTCGAAGGCCTGTCGTAACCACCCGCCGTGCACGTGAAAACAAACGACACGAGGGTATAATTCGCCGATGATTGAACTGAACCTGGTGCAGAAAATCTCGATCTGGGTGGTCCCGGTACTGCTGGCGATCACGGTCCACGAGGTCGCGCACGGCTGGGTGGCCAGCCTGCTGGGCGACAAGACCGCCTTGATGCTGGGCCGTTTGACGCTGAATCCGCTGAAGCACGTCGATCCCATGGGCACGATCCTCATACCCGGTATGCTGCTGCTCCTGCACGCCGGTTTTATCTTCGGCTATGCCAAACCCGTGCCCGTCACCTGGCGGAACCTGCACCGCCCCAAGCGGGACATGGCACTGGTCGCGGTTGCCGGACCGGCGGTGAACCTGTTCATGGCCGCTTGCTGGGCGCTGTTGCTGCGTTTCGGACTGCTGCTGGACGATCAGGGAACGGCCCTCGCCTTGATGGGTGTCGCCGGGATGTTCATCAATACGGTACTCATGGCGCTTAACATGCTGCCGCTGCCGCCATTGGATGGCGGGCGCGTCCTCACCGGCCTGCTGCCGGGTCCCTGGGCGTATCGCCTGAGCCGCGTCGAGCCATACGGGTTTTTCATCCTGATCGCGCTACTGGTCACGGGTCTGCTGGGCATGATCCTGTGGCCGTTGATCAGCCTTGTCATGAGCTTGCTGTTACCCTTGACCGGACTGCCGGTGCAACAGTTCCAGTTGCTGCTCAAAGTACTGATGGGCGGATAGGAGATCGTTTTGGGGAGCGTTAAGACTCACAGCCGGGTCCTTTCCGGCATGCGGCCGACGGGGTTGCTGCACCTCGGTCATTACCACGGGGTACTCAAGAACTGGGTGGCGCTGCAGCAGGAATTCGACTGCTTCTTCTTCGTGGCCGACTGGCACGCCCTGACGACGCATTACGAGGATTCCCATATCATCGCCGACAGTGTCTGGGGTATGGTGATCGACTGGCTCGCCGCCGGCGTCAACCCGGGCAAGGCGCAGCTGTTCATCCAGTCGCAGGTCCCGGAGCATGCCGAGCTGCACCTGCTGCTCTCCATGGTCACGCCGCTGGGCTGGCTGGAGCGCGTCCCGAGTTACAAGGATCAGCAGGAAAAGCTGCGCGGGCGTGACCTGGCGACCTACGGTTTTCTCGGCTACCCGTTGCTGCAGAGTGCCGACATCCTGATCTACGGCGCCGACAAGGTCCCCGTCGGCGAGGACCAGGTGGCGCATGTCGAGTTGACCCGCGAGGTGGCGCGCCGCTTCAACCATATCTACGGTCGCGAGCCCGGCTTCGAGGCCGCCGCCGAGGCCGCCGTGAAAAAGATGGGCAAGAAGAACGCGCGCCTGTTCCGGGAGCTGCTGAAGCGCTACCAGGAACGGGGCGACCACGAGGCCGTGGCCGTGGCGCAGGCCCTGCTGGCGGAGCAGCAGAACCTGTCCCTCAAGGACCGCGAACGCCTGCTGGGTTACCTGGAAGGCGGCGGCCGCATGATCCTGCAGGAGCCGGAGGCGTTGCTGACGCCGGCCTCTAAGATGCCCGGGCTCGACGGGCAGAAGATGTCCAAGTCCTACAACAATACCATCAGCCTGCGCGAGCGCCCCGAAGACGTGCGCGACAAGGTGCGCACCATGCCGACCGACCCGGCGCGGGTGCGGCGCACCGATCCCGGCAACCCGGACCTCTGTCCGGTGTGGCAATGGCACGAAGTCTATTCCGGTGACGAGGTCAAGCAATGGGTGCGCAGCGGCTGCACTACCGCCGGGATCGGCTGTCTGGACTGCAAGCAGCCCGTCATCGACGGCATCCTCGCCGAACTCGAACCCATCCAGGAGCGTGCGGTCGAATTCGAGCAGAACCCCGGCCGGGTACATGCCATCCTCAACGAGGGTTGTGTGGCGGCGCGCGACGTGGCGCGGGAAACGCTGGAGGAGGTGCGTCGGGTGATGGGTCTCAAATACATCTGATTCTGCGGAAAAATTCTTATCAAACCGGCGACATCCGGGAAAAAATGGGTTAGTATCCGCCGGACGATGGAAATCGTCCCTCGGTCACGAAGTCGGCAACATGTACCAGGGAAATACATGAGCGAAGACCAGAGCTGCGAAGTCACATCCGCAATCCAACGCCAGGAAGAGCTTCCCCTCGCCGTCGTTCAGGGCAGGAACCTGGAGGATTTCCCCAAAGATCTCTATATCCCGCCGGAAGCCCTTGAGGTCATCCTCGAGACCTTCGAGGGGCCGCTGGACCTGTTATTGTATCTCATTCGCAAGGAAAATCTGGACATCCTCGACATCCCGATCGCGGATATCACCCGCCAGTATGTCGAGTACATCGATCTCATGCAGGTCATGCAGCTGGAACTGGCGGGCGAGTACCTGGTGATGTCGGCGATGCTGGCGGAGATCAAGTCGCGCATGCTGCTGCCGCGACCGCCTTCGGCGGAGACGGGCGAGGAGGATGATCCGCGGGCCGAGCTGGTGCGCAGGTTACAGGAATACGAGCGCTACAAGCAGGCCGCCGAGGATCTGGACGCCCTGCCGCGACTGGGCCGGGATATCTTCCAGGCGCGGGCCGAAGGTCCGGAGCACAAACCCGTCCGGTTGCCTCCCGAGGTGGAGCTGAATGATCTGATCGACGCTTTCCGGCAGGTGATGCAGCGCGCCTCCATGTATGCCCACCACCACGTGCAGATGGAATCCCTGTCGGTGCGCGAGCGCATGTCCGCTGTTCTCGGCAAGGTGAGCACATCCGGTTTTACCCCATTCACTGAATTGTTCACACCCGAGGAAGGCCGCATGGGCGTGGTCGTTTCCTTTCTCGCGGTGCTGGAACTGCTCAAAGAGTCGCTCATCGAGCTGATCCAGTCGGAACCCTTTGCCCCGATACACGTTAAGGCCGCAACGCGCATCGAGGACGATGCCGAAATGGCTGGCACGGAAACGCCGCTTCCCGAACGGGCCATCGCCTGAACAGGTAGCGTCGATGGATACGGAACAGCTGAAAAGAATCCTCGAGGCGATCATGCTGGCCGCCGGGCGCGCCCTGACGCTTGACCAGTTGCTGGCGATGTTCGAGGAGCGGGAGAGGCCGGAGCGCAAAACGCTGCGCGAGGCGCTGGCGGCCTTGCAGGCGGACTATGCGGATCGCGGTATTGAGCTGGTCGAGGTCGGCAGCGGCTATCGCATTCAGGTGCGCAACGCTATGCAGTCCTGGGTGTCGCGGCTGTGGGAGGATAAGCCGGTGCGTTATTCGCGTGCCCTGCTGGAGACCCTGGCGCTGATCGCCTATCGCCAGCCGATCACACGTGGCGAAATCGAGGAAGTGCGCGGTGTCAGCGTCAGCACCAACATCATCAAGACCCTGCAGGAACGCGAGTGGGTCCATGTCGTCGGTCATCGCGAGGTGCCCGGCCGTCCCGCCATGTACGGCACCACCCGGCAGTTTCTGGACTATTTCAATCTGAAGTCGCTGGACGAGCTGCCGTCCCTGGCGAAGTTGCGCGATCTGAACGAGATCGGCCGGGAACTGGAACTCGACCTCGACCTGTCCGAGATTCCCCGGCTGCATCTGGCGTCCGGTGGTGATGGCGAACCGGCGGCAAATGATGCCGCCGCCGAAGCGGAAGGAACGCTTCCGATGCAGGAATCCGGCGGCGAATCCGGCGCAACCATTCACTGAACCGGCCATCCGTTCCGCTGGATTGCGTACGGAGCGGAACCGCCTCCCTTCGGCTTGCATGACTGAGCGGTTGCAAAAATACCTGGCACGCGCGGGTTACGGTTCGCGCCGCGAAATCGAGAACTGGATTCGCGACGGCCGGATCCTTGTCAACGGCAAGCCGGCCGAGTTGGGTGTCAGTGTCACCGCCGGCGACCGTATCCGGATCGACGGCCGGCCGGTTGCCATGACGGACCCGGAGTCTCACCCGCCGCGCACCATGGCCTATCACAAACCGGTCGGTGAACTGACCACCCGCAAGGATGCGGAGGGCCGTCCGACGGTCTTCGACAGTCTGCCGAAGATCCGCCATGGGCGCTGGATAAGTGTCGGCCGGCTGGATTTCAATACCGCCGGTCTGCTGCTGGTAACCACGGACGGCGAGCTGGCCCATCGCCTGATGCACCCCTCCTGGGAGATCGAGCGGGAATACGCGGTGCGGATACTGGGCGAGGTCGATGCCGCGGTGCTGCAGCGCCTGCAGGAAGGGGTGATGCTGGAGGACGGCCTGGCCGCATTCGCGTCGATCCAGGATGCAGGCGGGTCGGGGGCCAATCACTGGTATCACGTCACCGTGCGGGAAGGCCGCAATCGAGAGGTGCGGCGCCTGTGGGAGTCGCAGGGGTTGCAGGTCAGCCGCCTGATCCGGGTGCGGTTCGGACCGGTGAGCCTGCCGCGCAATCTGCGTGCCGGCCGGTTCCAGGACCTGAAGCCGGAAGAACGGTCGGCCCTGTACTCGGCTGTGAATCTGCCCGTTCCAGAGATTCCGCAAAAGCGTAAACCATCTGCCGGTCGCGGCCGGCGCAGGCGTTAAGCATCGACTGCATTGCTGAAAATCGACCGCCGCCGACTCTCGCCGCTGTTGCCCCGGTTGTTGCGTACCTGGGGTCCCCAGCACTGGTGGCCGGGCGATACACCCTTTGAAATCATGGTGGGGGCGGTGCTGACGCAGAACACCGCCTGGAGCAATGTCGAGAAGGCGATCGCGAATCTGGTGGAGCGTGACTGGCTTGATGCCGAAAGGATCGCCGGCCTGCGGCGGCGGGACCTGGCTGATTGCCTGAAGCCGTCGGGGTATTTCAATGTCAAGGCGGAGCGGCTGCAGAATTTCTGCCGCTGGTACCGGCAAGCAGGCGGTTATCCGGCGCTGGTGCGAATGCCGACCGGGCGACTGCGGGATGCCTTGCTGGCGGTCAAGGGCGTGGGGCCGGAGACCGCCGATGACATGCTGTTGTACGCCTTCGAGCGGCCGGTATTCATAGTCGATGCCTATACCCGGAGGCTGTTTACCCGGCTGGGTTTGTGCGACGGCGACGAATCCTACGAGGAGCTGCGTGCCGCTGTGGAGGCGGCGCTCGGCGCCGATGTCGCTGCCTTCAACGAACTGCATGCCCTGATCGTGCGCCATGCCAAGGAGGTTTGCCGGGTACGGCCGCGCTGCGACGCCTGTGTGCTGGCCGCGCGCTGCCCGGCTGCGGAATCGGTTGCCGGATGACTCCCCCTCGCTACTGCTGGGTTTTCCCGCGGGCACTTCAGTGTCTTTGCTAAAATGAAGATATCCGTCGGAAGCATGGAAACATGGTGATGCTCAGGGCGCGCAGGATCATCGAATATTCGTGGGTCATTCTCTTGCTGGCAGAGTCGTGCGTCGCTCCATTACGGGCTGAAGAGGCGCCATCGCAGCGCGATGCGGATATGGTCAATCCCGGCTACCAGGAAAAACCGGACTGGTTCGTCAATTCGTTTCTGGATATCCGCGAGGATGTCCGGGAGGCGGCTGCCGGGGGAAGGCGTGTCCTGCTGTATTTCTACCAGGACGGCTGTCCCTACTGCAATAAACTCCTGGAGACCAACTTCGCTCTGAAGGAAACCGAGACGAAAACCCGCAAGCACTTCGCCGTGCTCGCCATCAACATGTGGGGCGACCGGGAGGTCACGGGTTTCGACGGCCAGTCGACCACCGAGAAGGAATTCGCCAAATCCCTGCGGGTGATGTTCACCCCGACGCTACTGTTTCTCGACGAGACCGGCAGTGTCGTGTTGCGGGTGAACGGCTATTACCCGCCGCACAAGTTCATTTCCGCCCTGGATTACGCCGCGAAGAATGACGGCATCGACCCGGACTTCAGGACCTGGGTTGCCGCAACCGCGCCGGCACCTGCCAGCGGTGTTCTGCACCGCGAGCCGCAGTGGCTGTCCCCGGACGCGGACCTTGCACGGCGCACGTCCGGCCGGCCGTTGCTGGTGATGTTCGAGCAAAAAGATTGCGCACCCTGCGACGAGCTGCACATGGATATCCTCCAGCGGCCGGAAAGCCGCGAGCAGCTGGCCCGCTTCGATGTCGTCCTGCTGGATATGTGGTCGCGAGAACCGGTGCACAGGCCGGGCGGAACGACCGGCAGCGTCTCGGAGTGGGCGCGTAAACTGAAGATACAGTATGCACCGTCCCTGGTGTTTTTCGACGCCGGCGGCAGGGAAGTGTTCCGTACCGAGGCCTGGCTCAGATCCTTCCATATCCAGTCGGCCATGGATTACGTCGCCTCCGGGAGTTACCGCGAGCAGCCCGATTTCCAGCGTTTCCTCGGAACCCGCGCCGATGCCCTGGAAGCCCGGGGTGTCCATATCGATTTGCTGGATTGAGCACGTGTGCCTGCGGTACCTGTGTGGCTCCTGACCCGCTTCAGCCGGTCTCGTAGCGGGCGGTGATGGTGCGCACCAGCCTGCTGCGTACGATGTCTGCAGCCTCGAACTCGTGGATGTATACGCCTGCAAGGCCGGTCAGTCGCCGGGTGGCGTCCGCCAGGCCCGAGCCGCTGCCGAGATCCGATTGCCTGGTGTCGCCATTGATGACTACGCGAGAGTGTTCGCCGATGCGTGTGAGGAACATCTTCAGCTGCAGCCGGGTGCAGTTCTGCGCCTCGTCCATGAGGACGAAGGCGTCGTCAAAGGTCTTGCCGCGCATGTAGGCCAGGGGCTCGAACACGATGCGCCCGTTTTTCAACGCGCAGTCGACCACCCCGCGTCCCAGCATGTCGGTCAGGTAATCCCGGAAGATCCCGAACCAGGGTTCCAGCTTGTCCCTCAGTCTTCCGGGCAGGAAGCCGAGGTGCTCGCCGGATTCGACTGCCGGGCGGGTGAAGACGATCCGTGCCACCTCGCGGCGCTCGAATGCCTCGACCGCCATGGCGGTCGCACAAAAGGTCTTGCCGGTGCCGGCCGGTCCGAGCCCGAATGTCAGCTGGTGGGTCTTGATGGCGGCGAGGTACTGTCCCTGGGCCTGGTTGAGCGCCTGGATGAGGGGGTTGTGGCAGGTGGGCGTGTGCTGCGGGGATTTGCGACGGGGGAATGCGGGGAGTTCGATGATGCGGTTGTCGGGGTCGGTCAGGGAGCGTCTGGATCGCTTTCCCGGCTTACTGGTGCTGTGTGACTGTTTCGCCATGTATCGTCCTCTCTACGTGTGGTTTAGCACGAGTAAAAAACGCATTGCATGGGAGATCGCCGTGACACTGCCTGTCTTGCGGCAATTCCCTGCCGAGTATCCTAGCCTCGCGCTGTTACCGTTTGATGTCAGAGGTGACCGAAACACCCCGCAGGAAATACCCGTATGCGATGGTGCGTAGGTTGACGAGAGGGGCCTAAACGGTATCAATGGAATCTCTGGTCGTTGGGCAGCGCAGGCTCAGCCCAGCCTGCGGGGTAAGGTCTTTTTCAGGGAAACAGTCGTGCGGCCAGCAGGTAGAGCAGCAGTGCCGCCAGGATGACCGCCGTGAAACCGAACTGGATCGCCAGCAGGGTCGCGCTCACGGCACTGATCACGGAAGCGCAGCCGTTGATGCCCCATGCCCAGGGGACGAAGTCGGGTGCCTTCGCCCCGACCTGCGCCAGGCCGAGCGGAAACGGCATGCCCATGCAAAACGCGAGTGGTGCGATCAGTGCGTTGCTGATCGCGACCCGCGTTACCATATCGAGGTAGAGCAGGCGGGCGAACAACGGGTTCAGCAGCAAGGCATAGGTCACACCCAGCGCCACGATCAGCACGGCAGCGACCCGGGTCGCGCGTGCCGCCCGCACGCCCTCCAGCGGCAGTCGCGCCGCCCAGGCGCTGCCCAGACCGGCGAATACCAGGAACGCGGCCAGCACCGTCGCAGCGGCATACAGCGGATGGTGCAGGAACAGGATGAATTTCTGCATGCAGGCAATCTCGATAAACAGGAAGGCCAGCCCGAGGGCAAAGAAATAACCTCCCATCCGCCAGCGGCCGCCGTCCGGTAACCGGGTGGCGCTTGGGCGCCTTAGCACCACCAGCGGCAGCAGAATCAGCACTAGGCTGAGCAGCAGCGCCTGCAGCAGCGTGGCCACCAGCACCAGGTAGCCGGCCTCCAGCAGGGGCAGTCCGCCCGCACCGCGCAGCGTGAGAATCTCCGGCAATGCCCGCCATTTGAAAAAGTGAAAGAAATACGGGCGGTCATCGGTTGCAGGCGCGATATCGAACTTGTAGCGGGACAGGAAGTCCTGCGCCTCCGGACCGATCAGGGCCAGCGCGGCATTATGGAAGTAGGGTTCCGTGAGGTGGTTGACACGGTTTGCTTCCACGTCCGGCATGCCCGGATACCACGCGGGATCGAAGGCGCGCGCCTTGCAGAAGTCACGCAGGGCGTCGATTTCAGCCGGCGTGAACACCCCACGCTTGACCAGCAGGGTGCTGGTCTGCCAGCTGCGGATCAACACAAGCCGCGCTCCCGGATCAGTTACACCAGCGGCCTGCAGGGCGTGCACGGCGGTGGCGATCAGTTTCAGGGTGTCGCGCGGCGGCAGCTTGATCCAGCGGCTGATGGCGAGATAACCATCGGGTGCCAGCCGCGCCAGATAGTCCTGCAGCGCCTCAACTGTGTACAGGTAGTTTTCGCTGAGCGAGTACAATCCCGCGCTGGAGGCCCCCCATGCATCCAGCAGGCTGAGCTGGATGAGATCGTAGTCGACCCGGCTGCGCTTGACGAAGCCGCGGGCGTCATCGATGTGCAGCTGCACACCGGGACGTCCGTACAGCCCTCCCGACCAGCCGGCATAATCCTTCCGCAACAGGTCGACTATCTGCGGGTTGATTTCCACACCGTCTATGTGCGATACGTCGTGATTGAGTGCCTGCTGGATGCCACTACCGCCTCCGGCACCGAGCACCAGAACACGTCGCGGTCCGGCCAAGTGGTAGGGCAGGGCCGAGGTCAGCTGGTCCAGGTAATCCAGGCGGGACCGCTCCGGGTTGTAATCGATGGCGGTCATGGCGTCGGCATCCGTAAACATGCCGAGCTGCGGCGGCACCGGGCTGTTCGCGTACAGGCTCAGGCCTGGGGCATGGCGCAGCGGGATGGTGTCGCTCTTGAGAACACTGATCAGGCCCAGCGGGCTGCTGCGTTCCGCGACGATCCGTGTGCCGCTGATGCGCAGGGTTTGCGGCAGCGACTTGTAGGGCGAGATCTGCAACTCCAGCAGTCCGGCGGGCAGGAGCAGCAGTGCGGCCATGCCCGCGGCTGCGGCGAGTTGCCAGGGTGGCGGCAGACGCAGCTCCCGTGCTGCGATCAGGGCCGCCAGCAGGCCGAGGGTCCCGATCGCCTGCAGGGCGGTCTGCGGAAACAGCAGGAACAGCACAACGATGATCAGCAGGCTGCCGAGTCCGGCGCCCAGCAGGTCGGCGGCATACAGGCGTGCGATTCCGGCGGTATGCCGGCACAGCGCGAGGGCGATGGCATTGGCGGCGAAAAAAAAGGGCAGTGCCAGCAGCAGATATACCTGCGCCAGGCGCAGCAGCTGGTGCCAGTCCCACAGCACTTCCTCTGCGTTGAACGGAACCCGCTGGGCGGCCAGGAAACACAGCACCGCGGCCAGGCCGAAAAGGGCGAGGTTGCACCAGTAGGCTGCGGCATAGCGGCGCAGCAGCCAAGGGCGGGTGATGCTGATGAACGTGCCGCTGGCGCCGTAACCGAGCAGCGCGAGGCTGATGATCATGTAGGCGAAATGGTGCCACTGGATGATGGAGAACAGCCGCATCAGCAGCACTTCGTAGCCAAGCGCCGCGGCCGAGACCAGTGCCACCGAGATGCGCGGCAGGCGGCTTGTGTCCGTAGCTTGTGTCATGACTGTCCCGGATACCTGCGGCGGGGGATACCCGGATCGTGGAAGCGTGCGGATACCGCTTCAGGCTTAATGTCCGCCGGTCAGCGGCACGAAGGTCACCGGCAATACCTGGCGGGTCGTCACCTCGCCGCCCGCGTTTTTGTCGACCAGTACCAGTTGCTGCACCAGGAAGCGGCTGCCCACGGGCACGATCATGTGACCGCCGGGCCGCAGCTGCTTGATCAGCGGCGGTGGAATATGACTGGCCGCTGCCGTGACAATAATTGCATCGTATGGGGCTTCCTCTTCCCAGCCGTAGTAACCGTCACCGACCCGTACCTTGATGTTCCCGTAACCCAGGGCGGCCAGGTCCTTGCGGGCTCGTTCCGCCAGCGGCTCGATGATCTCGATACTGTAGACCTGCATACCGAGTTCCGCCAGCACGGCGGCCTGGTAGCCAGAGCCGGTGCCGATCTCCAGCACCCGGTCGCCGGGTTCCAACTGTAGCAGGTCGGTCATGAGGGCCACGATGTAGGGCTGGGAGATGGTCTGGCCATAGCCGATCGGCAGGGGGCGATTCTCGTAGGACGCCTTGCGGATATCCTCGGGTACCAGGGCATGCCGGGGTACCTTGCCCATCACGCGCAGGACCCGCGGGTCGATATCGTCCCGTCCCAGCGCCTTGCTGGTGGAACTGCTCCTGGCCGCGATGGTTTCCACCATGGCCGCGCGTTCATCCGCATATGGGTCGGATTTGGCGCCGGCCGCGATCATGTCCAGGCCAGCCAGTGCAATACCGGCTGCCAAGAGCAGAATTTTCAGTGGGCTACACGGAATTTCCCGACATGGTTTCCGGATCAATGTCACGACTGGCCACAGCACTTTTTAAATTTTTTGCCGCTGCCACAGGGGCAGGGGTCGTTACGGCCCACCTTGGGTGTGCTCCGGCGCACCTGCCCGGGTGTGACCATCTTGCCGTCGTAGAAGTACCAGATGTCTTTTTCCTTGCGAAATTCCGCCACCTCGTGATGTTCGATGCGTTCTCCCTTGCGACGGTACTGCGCCCTGAATTCCACCTTGCCGCTGGTGTCGGTATCCGAGTCGCCGCTGACATCGAGGATTTCCAGGCCCTCCCAGTTGGACTCGCCGGCCCATTTCGCTGTCCCATTGGCGTCGTAATCACCGCGCTGACCGGGGTGCAGGCTTTGTTCCAGATAAGCCACTTCCTGCAGAGCGAATGCCGTGTAGCGCGAGCGCATCAATGCCTCGGGTGAGGGAGCTGGCCGGATGCCCTTGATCAATGGTTCACAGCAATCGGCGTAGCGATCACCGGATCCGCAGGGGCAGGACAGGGTTTCGGTCATGTGGTGTCCTTGCTGGTTGTTGCACGGACTGCCGGTCGTGTCCGGCTGTCAGTGCATTATAAAACAGGTTCGTGGATTGAGGTGTCCGGTTGCCATTATGCAGGTTAACACCTGTCTTGATGATGAAATACAACCGATTGTTAATGTAGTACCGGCGCCTCGCCGGGAACATTCCCGGCTTTGCGGACATTGTCGCTTTCCCGGCGAGGCGCCGGTACTACCCGTATTTGCACTACCTGTACCTGATGTTCGAGACCTTAGTACGCAATTTTGAGATAGGAATCTAGTACTCCTTCAGCATGATAATTGCGGTTTTCAGCGTTCCTGTGGTGTCCCGCTACCGCGTTGCAGTGCTTGACAAGGACTCAGGCCATTGCCTGCGCACTACGCCTTGTAGAAAAACACCACAGGAACGCCCGAAGGGTTGGTCTGTCAGCGCCCATGGCGGCGTTGCAGCTCTTGCTAAGGGCGGACGGCCATTACCTGCGAGCTGCGCCTTGCCCTGAGCGATGACAGACCAACTGAATCCGTAATTATCATGTTGAAGGAGTACTAGTTGCAGTTTCCGATGCCGAGGAAACCCAGCAGGGCATTGCGCTGGCATGCGGTTGAGGTGTCCGCGTTATTCATGAACAGGACCCAGAAGCTGCCGGTGTCGGTAGCGCCGTCATCGTTCAGCGGTGCACCTGCCACGATGTCCGTTCCGAGATTGCCGTCCAGGTTGCCGACAACGGCAACCGAACTGCCGAAGCGATCACCATTGGCCAGTGCGATGTCGAGCAGGCCTTCCAGTCGCGAGAGTTTCTGCAGATCACCTGTTTTGCCGTCGCGTTTCATGAACAGCAGCCAGAGAGCCCCGCTGTCGATGCCGCCGTCGTCATCCCCCGGTGCGCCCGCCAGCAGATCGCCGATGCCGTCACCGTCGAAATCGCCGGTGCCGACCAGCGATGTGCCCAGGGCATCGCCGGCACCGATGTCGCCGTTGAAATCGCCTGCGAGCGCAGAGAGCTTCTGCTCGTTGATCACACGGCCATTGCTCGCAAGAAACAGGATCCACACGGCACCGGTATCCGTGCCGCCATCGTCGTCGCCCGGTGCGCCCACCGCGATATCGGTCACGCCGTCCTGATTCAGATCGCCGATGTTGGCCACGGCGGAACCGAAGGCATCGCCGCTGCGCAGTCGTGTGTTCAGCCCGCCGTTGTCGTAGGAAATCTTCTGCGCGCTCCGGACGGTTCCGTCACGGTTCAGGAACAGGATCCATATCGCGCCGGTGTCGAGGACGGTGTTATTGTCTTCGTCTCCGGGGGCGCCGACGGCCAGGTCGGCTATGCCGTCGCCATCGAGATCGCCCAGTACCGTCAGGGATGAACCGAAACGGTCGCCGTCGTCGAGATTACCGCCGAAGTTGCCGTCGATGGCGGAGATCTTCGCCTCGTTCAGGACCGTTCCGTCCTGCCTCAGAAACAGGTTCCACACGGCCCCCTGATCGGTGCCGCCGTCGTCATCCCCCGGGGCGCCGACCGCGATGTCGAGTATGGTGTCACCGCTGAGATCGCCGATACCGCCCACGGCGCTGCCGAAGCCGTCGCCGTCATCCAGGGTGCCGTTGAAATCACCGTCGCCTGAGAAGATCTTCGTTTCGGTGTCGACAGTGCCGTCGCTGTTCATGAACAGCAGCCATACGGCCCCGCGGTCGGTGCCGCCTGCATCATCGCCGGGAGAACCCACCGCGAGATCCACTACACCATCGGCTTCGAGATCGCCGATGGTCGCAATTGCACTGCCGAAGCGATCACCCGCCAGCAGGGCGCCGTTGAAATTGCCCTGCGAGGCGGAGACCTGCTGGGTTGAATCCACGTTGATACTGACAGTGACCGTGTTGCCGTTATCGACGTTCAGGCAGCCCGTCACGGCGGTTGCCAGAGAGAGGGAAAACAGAAACTGTGCAGTGCGCCGCAGCATGACGCAAGTATAGATATACAGGCTATGGAAGTCAGCTTCATGGGAAAAGTGGGAAAAGGGGACGGAGGAATTATTTTTGCGCCGCCCTTTTCGGCTTGCCCCGCGGCATCCGGTCGACGCGAACGCCGTAGGCACAATACCGGGGCAGATTCGAGTATTCCCGAATATCAGCACGAACCGAGATCTGACCCGCATGTCACTTTGTTAAGCTCAAATGGATGGGAAGACCTTTATTCCCGCGTAACGAGTAGCTTGGACTGAACAACGTGAAGCCCAGCATGGCGTGATCGCCGGGGTCTCCGCTTGTTGGGCTTCGCAAGCTCAGCCCAACGACCACTACAGAATTCAGTGCGAGAAAAGGGTGACAGACCACTTTATTACTCCTCCGGGAATGACGATCCAGGCGCGGCACGGCACAGGTTGACTGCAGATGCATGGATGCAATGTAGATGAGTCTGCCTGGCTGCGTGCAGATTGCCGATCAGACCCGGCAGTTGCGTGGCCGGAAAATTCAGAAAACGTAGTCTGCTCCCATCATTCTTCCATTATTGCAAGCGCAAATGCCAACCGAAAGTCGCGCAGCAATAACCTGCACTTAATAAGCATTAAGGCACAATGCCTGAAACGCGTGTTCAATGTTGACAACGAGATCAGCCAGGAATGCGGTGGGTGCGAGAAAGTGGTACCCATAGTACTCGCTACGCTCGCGGGGCAGGCTCTCGCCTGTATTGAAGAACCTGTGGTCATTGAGAAGATTCTGACCCACTGGCAGGAGAAGGAGGCTGCGGGTCGCACCGATTTGCGGCCGGCAAGCCGGGCACCGCCGCCTGCCGCTGTCACGGGGTTGTAGTGTCGGTACCTGAATCCTGCTGCACGATGCGCTCCACCTGTATCCCGAACTTCTTCAGGCGGTGCCACAGGCTGCGTTCACTGATACCGAGTTGCCGCGCGGCCTGCACCTGGATGCCGCCGCAGGCCGACAGCGACTCGATGATCAGTGTGCGTTCCTTCTCCTGCAGCCAGGCATCCAGGCCGTCCGCTCCCAGTTGCGTCAGCCCGGCATTGTGCTGGCGTACGGTCCGGCCGTGGCCTGTGATCCTGTCCGGCAGGTCGTCGACGCCGATGATTTCCCCCTGGCAGCTTAGCAGCGAGCGTTCCACGGCGTTGCGCAGTTCGCGCACATTGCCGGGCCAGTCATAGCGTGACAGCACCGCCATGGCGGCGTCGGAGTACTGAGTCAGCGGTTTGTCCATCTCCGCGCGCAGCGTGTCGAGGAAGGACCGTGCCAGAAGCGGGATGTCTTCCCTGCGTTCGCGCAACGGCGGGATATGGATGTTATAGACATCCAGGCGATAGAGCAGGTCCTCGCGGAACCGTCCCTCGCGAGCCATCTGCCGGAGATCGCGGTTGGTCGCTGCGATAATACGCACGTCGATCCGGCGGATGGATTCGCTGCCCAGCGGCGAGATTTCGCGTTCCTGCAGCACCCGCAGCAGCTTGGCCTGCAAATCCGGGTCGAGGTCGGCGATCTCGTCGAGAAACAGGGTTCCGCCGTGCGCCTGTTCCAGCCGTCCCATCCGGTTCTGTACCGCGCCCGTGAAGGCGCCCTTGACGTAGCCGAACAATTCGCTCTCGATGAGTTCACGGGGAATCGCCGAACAATTGATGGCCACCCAGGGCTGCTCGGAACGCGGTCCCCATTCATGGATGGTCCGCGCCACCGCCTCCTTGCCCGTACCGCTCTCGCCGGTGATCAGCACGTTGGTCTTGTACGGCGCGACCCGCCGGATCTCCTCCAGCAGGTCGTGCATCGCGGGACTCTCTCCGATCAGGCGCCTGCCGGATTGCGCCGTGCTGACCACGGCGTGCAGCCGGCGGTTTTCCTCGAGCAGGTCATGCAGCCGGTAAGCGCTCTGTACCGTGAATTCCAGATCCTCTGGTTCGAAGGGCTTGCACAGATAATCGGTGGCACCGGCCTGTATGCATTCGATGGCGGAGCGGATCGATCCAAACGCCGTGACGACGATGACGGGCACATCGGGGCGTTCCTGGTGAGCACGCGCCACGAATTCCTCACCGCTCATGCCCGGCATCTTGAGATCGGTCAGCACTACACCGAGGTCCGGATCACGCAGCAGTCCGACTGCGTCCTCGGCACGTTCCGCCGTCAGCACGCGGTATCCCGCCTGTTCCAGGGTCATGCGTATGACGGTGAGCATGTTGCGCTCATCGTCGACGGCGAGAACTGTGCGCGACATCATTCCCCCCTGCCAGCGATCGTAAATCGCATGGCAATGCAGGCGCCGGTCTCCACCTCCGGCACGAGTTCGAGATAAGCACCGTTGGCCTCGGCCAGGGTGCTTGCGATAGTAAGTCCGAGGCCGCTGCCGTGTTCCTTGGTGGTGAAAAAAGGTTCGAACAGCCGCGTCATCAGTTCCTGCGAAATACCGGGACCGCTGTCCTGCAACGACACGGACAGAGTATTGTCGTCCACGCTCGTGCTGATCACCAGCCTGCCGGGACCATCACCCATCGAATCCACGGCATTGTTCACCAGGTTGATCCAGGCCTGGCGCAGCAGTTCGCGATCGGCCCGTACCCGGCGGTCATGGTGGCCTGCCTTGCGCACAACCTCGATGTTATCGCGTCCGGCCAGCAATACCTGCAGGGCGGCATCCAGCGGTTCCAGGGGGTCGATGTCTGCGAATTCCGGGCGGCGATGGCGGGCGAGCTGTTGGAAGTCATTCAGCAGATGATCCAGGCGCAGGCTCTCCTCGCGGATCATCCGGCGCAGTTCCTCCTGCCGGGCGGGGTCCCGGGATGAATCTATCAGACGGGCGGCGGTGCTGATGACGCCGATGGGGTTGCGAATTTCGTGTGCCATGGCAAGCGACAATTCTCCCAGGGCGGCGATCTTGTCGCGCTGGAACTCGCGTCGCTGGGCATCGCGCGACTCGCGCAGCCGCTGTGCCATGTCGTTGAAGGACTGTGCCAGTTCGCCGATTTCGTCACGGCTGGTGACGGGGATCGACGCGCGGAAGTCCTGGGCGGCCAGCTTCATCACCCCGTGGCGCAGGTATTCCACCGGCCTGATCACGATGCGCCCGAGCAGCATACCGGTCACGCTCGCCAGGAGGATGCCGAGCAGCGTGATCACGAGCGTAAGGGCCACCTGGTCGGTGAGCAGCCCCGCACCGCCCTGGTGCTGCAGGCCGGAGAACAGCACGGCCTCGACCTGGCCCGTGGCATCGACCAGCGGCGTGTACAGACCCCAGTACTGGCCGGTCTCCGCCTCCGTGCTGTAATAAGCGTGCCGGTTTTTCAGCTTCTTGAAGGCGCTCGGCGGCAATCGCAGCTTCAGCGGCTGTTCCTCTTCCGAGAAGGCCTTGGCAAAATCGCCATATCGCGGGTAGAACAGCCGTGTCTTGAGGCCGCTGGACCTGCTCAGGCGATTCAGCAACTCCTTGTCGAACAGCGTCCCCAGCACCAGCCGGTAATGCCGCGGCTGATCCCGGGGAATGCGCACAATCGTGATGGCCGCCAGCAGGCTCTTGCCGTCCTGGTCCACCTTCACCACCGCGCTGTCCTGGCCCTGGTTCCAGTACGTCGCGAGGTGGATCGGATGCGATGAATAGATCAGGTGGTTGTCGTAGTCATACAGCTGCACCAGGTTGATACCGAGCTGTTTGGCCAGCCGCCAGAGCTGTGTGGGCACCGGCGATTGCCCCACCTCGAGATTCAACACGCCTTGTGTCGATTCCTCCAGCACATCGGCAAACACCCGGGAATTCTCGTTGATGCGCTCCAGTGAATCCATGTTCACCTGCGCCGCTTCGCGAATCCAGCGTTCGATGGATTCATCCGTGCGGCTGGTGATCCAGGACGCCGAGAACCAGCCCGTGATCAGCATGGGGACCACGATGATCACGATGATGACGAACATCACCTTGCGTTGCAGTCGGTTCAGGTTGGGCAACGTGAGCATCCAACAAATCCCGGGGCTTCCATCAAAATATGTTGCACGGCGCTTACCCGTTACCCTGCGCCGCGTTGTTTTTGGGTGAGCTAACTGCTTGAATCATGGTAGTAAACTGCGGATATCTCGGGCTGGCCTGATATTTGCTAATAGCAATATGACTCTTTCGATAACCCATTACCTTACGACAACGGATATGAACTACACAAAATATTTCAGACTGAACCCGATATCATTCGTCGCCGGCGCTTATCACCTGCCCGGTATTGCACACGAGGGCATACCGCGCATCCGTAGGCACGGCATCGGCCGCTGGCTGGCCGCTGCCGTAACAGGCGGACTATTCCTCACGCTCCTGATGCACGGTGCCCATCACCCGTCGGACACGCAGGAACTTGACTGGCTCAGCCGGCTTGCCGCTGACGATGACGCCGGTGCGCAACTGCAACTCGGACTTGCCTACCGGAACGGTCATTATGGACTGGAGCCCGATGCCAGGACGGCGCAGTACTGGCTGGATCGAGCCGCCAGAAACGGCCAGCCCTATTACCCCGATCCGGGTCTCCGGAAGCAGCCGATAAAGAGCGAGTCCGCAGCGGTTGACCAGTCCAGGGCCGCCCGACCCGTGGCCTCTAGCAAGCTGGATGCACTTGCCACCGAACTGGATTCGCCCACCCTGGCTGTCGTTTCGGCGATTTGGAAAACTCTTTCAATGACGTCGACCGCGGCACAGTCGTCCGCTGCCCTCGAGCAGCGTGCGCAATCCGGCGATCCGGTTTCGGAGTTTCAGCTGGCCACCCGCTATCGCGACGGCGCCTGGGCCGTGAATCGCGACCCTGCGAAGGCCTATTACTGGTTGCGGCGCTCTGCGGACGCCGGCAACCCGGTCGCCATGCGGGCATTGGCCGAGGTCTACCGGACCGGTGACCTGGGCATCGAGCGGGATCCCGCGGGGGCCGCAAGGTGGGAGAAACGGGCAGCGGTGGCGGCAGCAAGCCAAGCCGGTTGATTCCCTGATCTATCGTTAACACACAGACAACGGAGTAATTAAGTGTCCATCCTGGAAGCAAACGTCATCTCCTTCAGCACCAGTCTCGGGCTGGTCCTCGGTTATCATCTCTACCTGCGCTACAAGCTGCTTAACAACCCGACCTATACAATACAGTCCATCAATGCCCAGGCGCGTGAAATCTGGGTGGAGTCCGTCATGACATCGCGCGACCGTGATATCCTCGCGGTGCAAACCCTGCGCAACTCGACAATGGCGGCGACATTCCTGGCATCCACGGCGATCCTCCTAATCATCGGCGTGCTCAACTTGATGCAGAAGAATGACGGAATCGTCTCCGTGCTGGATCTGGTGCAGAAGGAACACCAGATGATGTCTGTTCACATATGGGGGTTCAAGCTGCTACCCCTGCTGGTGGTCTTCTTCACGGCCTTCTTCTGTTTCACGCTGGCCATACGTATGTACAACCACGTCGGGTATCTGATCAATGCCTCCAGCGACAAGGCATTCGGCCTGACCCCGTCCTTTGTGGCACAGCTGCTGAACCGCAGCGGTCATTATTACAGCCTGGGCATGCGTGCCTATTACCTGTCCGTACCCCTGGTGTTCTGGTTGTTCGGTCCCCTGTTTCTCATCGTTGCGAGTATCGGGCTGGTCATCGTGCTCTATCATGTCGACCGGGCGCCGGATGTGGCGGGGCCGCAGCAAGCGGGCAGTCGTTCAGTCTCCACCGCCAGCAACCCCTTCATGCTGGTTCCACACAAGGGCACCGGAACGGAGGGGTTGGCGGCCAGGTAACCTGAAGGACCCGTTCCAGGCCGTGGCCGGCCGGTCTGCCCCCTGATTTCTGTTTTGTGCCCCGCGTGCACCATTCAAACACCGGATTTGTTCCGTGTAGGGTGCGCCGTGCGCACCGGGCATCACCCCGAACCCCGAATGGTGCGCGCGGCGCACCCTACTGGGAAAGAGGGGCGGCCGATAAGCCGGGTTCTGTCGTGGACAGTCTTGATTTGTGCGACCAAAGGGGATTATTCGAAACAGGGTGACAGGCCACGTTTCCAGTCCTACACGAATGACGAGACGGGCGCGACGTGGCACAGCATGACTACAGCAGATGCATGGGTTTAATGTAGATGAGCCTGCCTGGCTGTGTGCAGATTGCCGATCAGATTAGGCAGGATTTTCATGGCCGGTGAATTCAGAAAACGTGTCGCCATTATTTATCGCGTCCGGCAAAGCGTTCACAGTATGCCGAGGCCGATAGGTACAGATCTCTTTCCAGACAGATGCCATCGTCCTTGCGCACGGAGGCATACGCCGAACCGAGGCTCGACAGGCCCTTATAGACGTTCTCCAGGTATCGCGGTGAGTTGCGGAAATGGCGGCAGGATATACAACGCCTGGCTCGTTAGCCATCATTGTCTCCTTCTGCAATCTGTGACGGGCGACGCCGGCCACGCCGGCGACCGCCCATGCAGGTCCTGATCAATGGGAGAGGCCGGCCCAGTAGCTGCCGAACACGACCGCAGACAGGATGAACCCGAGCAGCACGTTGAATCCAACCCCCGCGGTAAATGCCCAGAACGGCTTGCCTCCCGCATAGGCCAGTTCACGGAAGCGGGTGGTCAGACCGATCGAGAAGAAGCAGAAGATGAAGGCCCAGGTGCGCAAGGCCTTTACCGGTCCCACTAACTCAGGCTTGACGATCTTGTTGAAGTCATCGAAGGAATAACCGCTGGTGACGGCAGTGACCAGTATCGAGGCCAGCGCGAAGCCGATAACAAACTTCGGGAATCGCCACCAGATCTCGGCTGCCTGGGGCTTGCTGCCGGTCTCGGTTTCCCAACGTGTGGTGGCGATGATGGCCAGCACGAAGGCCCAGATCCCGATCCAGATGTCGCGACCCACCACTTTCATCAGGGTAAAGGCCCACACCGACTGGTCCGCTGTTCCGGTGATTCCCGGCACATTCCCGGCCAGGTTGCCATATGCCTGCGCCGCTGCGAATCCTGCTGCGTCGGCGAACTCGGAGGTGCCGATCCAGGCACCCGCGACCCCGGTGGGTAAATGCAATGCCCTAAGCGGCATCCCCCTCTGCCACCAATCCTGATTTACGGCGTTTGCAGGGTGTAACCGCGCAGCACTTCCGCGAAATCCTGCAGCGCCGTGATGCCCGAGCGTTCCGCTTCGGTGCACCATGCCTTCAGGTAATCCACGCGCGCGCCGCCATCGCCGGTGGTGCGTGTCCACACCGTCTTCAGTTGCGTCTTGAAACGGTATACCGTTGCCAGTGTCTGGCTGTGCTGCAGCGCAGACTGCAGGGCGGTGCGGGCGCGTTCATCCAGCCGGATATCCTCGCGCGTCAGCAGCTTCCGTACCCGGCGCAATGGCTTGCATTCCATTCCCTGGCAGGCGCGGCGTTCCGCGCGCAGCACCGGCAGAATGACCTTACGGCCATAGAGGGTGAGAATGTGGTAGCGGTCGCTGATGACGGCCCTGAGTGTATCGAGGTCCACCACCTGCTTGCCGCGTTCAATCCGCACCCTGGGTGCGATACGCCTGACGCGTGCCAGGCCGAGCAGCGCCAGCGTCCGGATATACAGCCAGCCGATATCGAACTCCCACCATTTGTTCGAGAGCCTGGCCGATTGCGCATAGGCGTGGTGATTGTTATGCAGTTCTTCACCGCCGATCAGTATTCCGAATGGCAGCAGGTTGCGCGAGGCATCCCGAGTCTCGAAATTGCGATAGCCCCGGTAGTGTCCGAGTCCGTTGATCACGCCGGCGGCCCAGAAGGGGATCCACACCATCTGCACGGCGAAGACAATCAGTCCCGCCGCGCCGAACAACAGCAGGTCGGCGGTGGCCATGACCAGTACGCCCAGGGATGGGAAACGGCTGTAGATATGGTGCTCCAGCCAGTCGTCGGGCGTTCCCTTGCCGAAGTGCGTGAGGGTTTCCGCATCCTGGCTTGCTGTCCGGTACAGGCCTGCGCCGCCCAGCAGCACTCTCCATATGCCGACCACCTGAGGGCTGTGCGGATCGTCCGCTGACTCGCATTTTGCATGATGCTTACGATGCACGGCCACCCACTCACGGGTCACCATGCCGGTTGTCAGCCACAACCAGAAACGGAAAAAATGGCTCACCACGGGATGCAGGCTCAGTGCATGATGTGCCTGGTAACGGTGCAAGAAGATGGTGACACTGACTATGGTGATGTGGGTCAACACCAGGGTGACGCCGATGTGACCCCACAGAGATAAATCCAGCAAACCTGTTAACATCGTGTAAGGTCTCCGGTTGTGTAAAGAAAATGTGTGCAGCAGTGTGACGCCCGGACCCTACAATCATCCGGAGCTCTGCATCCGGTGTCTGTACCGCAACAGTTGACGTAAGCTGGAAGCATGTGAACCACCTTTATGACAATTGTAGTATGGAGTGGCTCACGATTGAATCACGGCAATTCACACGATATACCGGCAGATACCGGTTTCCGGAAAGCAGCCGGTTACCTGCGATGACTCACACTATAACCGGGAAGGCCGGGGAAAGCGAATTTCGGTATTCGCCGCTGGAGTATTCACAAAGCGACATTGGTCAATGGTCCCTGCCACATTACCCATAACGCGTATAATGCAGAAAGACTTCCAGCCCCGGCCCATGTGAGCATGAAGACAGCCGCAACACGTTTTCCTTTGCCACGGATTTTCCTGGGTCTGCTGGTCATGCTGCCGGTGTTGCATGGCTGCGGCAAACCGGACAAACCGGCAGCGGCCGACAAGCAGAATGTGGAACACCTGGTGGAGATTGCACCGGTGGTCAGTGACAATCTCAGCGTTATCCGAACCCGTACCGGCACCCTGCGGGCCCGCAGGGAAGTCAGCATTTATTCCCAGGAAGAAGGGAGCATCACCGCGCTGCCGGTCTACGAGGGTGACACCGTCAGGGAAGGTGATGTCGTGGTGCGCCTCGATGACGCCCTGCTCCGGGTGCAGCTGGAGCGTGCCGCCGCAACCCGCAAGCAGGCGGCGGAGGATGTCAACCGCCTGAAGGAGCTGCGCGGCAGCAAGCTGATCTCCGAGAATGAATACACCCGCGCCGCCACTGCGCTTGAAGTGGCCGAAGCCGACGAGCGCCTGTTACGGACCCGGCTCGGCTATACCATCATCCGCAGCCCGTTCGATGGCGTGGTGACGCAACGGCTCTCGGAGCCCGGTAATTTCATCGAGCGGCACCAGCATGTGCTGACCATCGCCGATCCTTCGTCGCTGGTTACCCAACTGCAGGTGTCCGAACTCATTCTGCCCGGCCTGGCCAAGGACGATGTCGCGCGGGTGCGCATCGACGCACTGGGCGACCGGGTCTTCGAGGGACGCATCGTGCGCATCTATCCGGACCTCGACCCGCTGACACGCCGCGGTACCATCGAAGTGGAAATCGATCCGGTTCCAGAAGGCGCCGTACCGGGGCAGCTGTGCCGGGTGGAGTTGAATACCCATGCCGCGCGTCGCCTGGTGATTCCCTATGCCGCGCTGCGTCGCGATAGTGACAGTGAATACGTGTTCGTGCTCGATGCGCAGTCCAGGGTGCAACGTGTCGATGTGCAGAGCGGCCTGCGGCTGGCGGACAAGGTCGAGATCGTGCAGGGGCTGCAGGACGGCATGCAGGTGGTTACCCGGGGATTTCTGGGGCTGGCCGTGGACAAGCCGGTGCGGCCTGTCAACACCCCGACACCCTGAGCATGGCGGGCACGACGAGCAGCAGGACCGGCGGGCTGGCGACCTGGTCGATCCGCCATCCCGTCGGGGTTACCATGATCGCGCTGGCGGTGATCGTGCTGGGCATGTTTGCCTTCACCCGTCTGGCGATCGATCTCCATCCCCACCTGATCTACCCCGAGGTCCGGGTGCGCATCCTGAGCCCGGGTGTGCCCGCCACGGTGATGGAGGATCAGTTCACCCGGCAGCTGGAGGAGCAGCTGGCCATCACCGAGGATGCCATCAGCGTGCAGTCGCGCACCGGCGAGGGCTCGACCTCGGTAGACCTGTCTTTCGAGTACGGCAAGGACATCGATATCGCCCTGCGCGATGCCAGCACCCGGCTGGACCGGGCCAAGCGCTTCCTGCCCGAGACGCCCGATCCGCCCATCATCTACAAGCGCGATCCCTCCCAGATACCGGTGCTGGAGTTCGTGGTGAGTTCGCCCCTGCGCGACCCGGTGGAACTGCGGACCTGGGTCGATGACGTGTTCGGGAAGTGGTTCCTGACACTGCCCGGCGTGGCGGCGGCGGAAGTCGGCGGCGGCCTGATCCGCGAGATCCAGGTCCTGCCCGACCAGCAGCGCCTGGCGGGCGTCGGCCTCGACATGCAGGATATCATCAGTGCGTTGCAGCGCGGCAACCGGGAAGATCCGGCCGGCCGGCTGCGCATGGCGCGGCAGGAACTATCCGGTCGCATCAGTGGACGCTTCACCCGGGTGGAAGAGATCGCCGAACTGCCGCTACGGCTGACGGACGGCAGCCTGATTCACCTGCAGGAAGTGGCCGATGTCATCGACACCCACGAGGACGAGCGCCTGCTGGTGCGCGTCAACGGCGTGCCGGGAATCAAGCTGTCGATCCAGAAGCAGCCGACGGCCAACACCGTGGCAGTGGTCGGCGTGGTACGCAAGCAGCTCGACTGGCTGCGAGGGCAGGGGTTGATCCCGGACGATGTCGAGGTGCGCAGCGTGGCCGACCAGTCGGTCTACATCCGTCAGGCGCTCACCAACTCGGGGCTGGCAGCCATCAGCGGCGCCCTGCTGGCCATGCTGGTGGTGTTCGTGTTTCTCGGCAACCTGCGGCGCACGCTCATCATCGGCAGCGCCATCCCCATCGCCATCATGGTGACCTTCATCATCATGGGCATGGGCGGCCTGACGCTCAACATCATGACACTGGGCGGACTCGCACTGGGTGTCGGCCTGATCGTTGACAATACCATCGTGATGCTGGAGAACATCTACCGGCACCAGTGCCAGGGCGAGGAGGACGTGGATGCCGGCGCGCATGCGGCCGCCGAGGTCAACAGCGCGATCGTCGCCTCGACCAGCACCAATCTGGCCGCGGTGCTGCCGTTCCTGTTCATCGGCGGCCTGACCGGCCTGCTGTTCCGGGAGCTGATCTACACCATCTCCGCCGCCATCCTGTCCTCCCTGGTGATCGCACTGACCCTCGTCCCAGCGCTGGCGGCCAAGGTGCATACCACCCGCAGCGGCCGCCTGCGCAGACGTGTGGATGCCGGTATGTACTGGTTGCAACAGCGCTACAGCGGATTATTGGAACGCGTACTGGGTGTGCCTGCCCTGGTTGTGCCCGTATTCATCGTGATGCTGCTGGCAGCCAGTCAGACCTTCACCGGCAAGGAGGAGATCTTTCTGCCCGAAATGGATGATGGTCGTATCAGTGTCAGCATTACCACCGATCCCGGGGAGACGCTCGATGAAATGGATCGTACCGTACGGGTGATCGAGCGCCTGTTCGAGGCGCAGCCCGAAGTGGAGCACGTCTTCAGCCTGGTGGGTGGTTTCATCTTCGGGCGCACGCAACGCGAAGTGCCGAACTACAGCACCCTGAATGTGCAGCTCGTACCGCTGGCGCAGCGCGACAGCAGCAGCGAGGCGTGGATCGCACGCATGAGCAGTGCCATTGCCGACCTGCAGCTGGCCGGTGTGCAGGTGCGTATGCGCACACAGGGAATCCGCGGCATCCGTACCAATCGCGGCGATGACGATATCAGCCTGCGCATCCAGGGTCCTGACATGGAGATTCTGGAGCAGCTCGCCGACGAGGTACTGCTGCGGTTGCGGGCGGTGCCGGGGCTGCGCAACCTCAAGCATTCCGCCGAGGAGGTTCACCACGAGCTAACCATCGATATCGACCGCGAGCGGGCCTCTCTGCTGGGGCTCGATATCGAGGACGTCAGCGATGCCATGCGCATCGCCCTGGAAGGCCGGGTGGTCACCGATTTCATTGACGGCGACCGCAGCTACGACGTGCGCCTGCGGCTGCCACCGGTTGAGGCCTCGAGCCCGAAAGACCTGGAGTCGCTGCTGCTGTTTCCCGCAATCGAGGGCCGCAAGGCCATTTACCTGGGAGATGTGGCGCAGGTCAACCTGATCGAGTCGCCGGCCGAGATCCTGCGCGACAACCAGCAGCGTATCATCGAGGTATCCGCGACGGTCGGCAGCGAGACCACCCTGGGCGCCAGCCTTGACGCCATCGATACCAGCCTGGAATCCCTGCAATTACCACCCGGCTATACCCTCTACGACGGCGGGGCGCGCAAGACGCTGCAGGAGGGCCGGGAGCTGACGACGACCCTGCTGATGCTGGCGCTGTTCCTGGTGTTCGTGGTGATGGCAATCCAGTACGAATCGCTGCGCAATCCCTTCATCATCATGCTGAGCGTGCCGTTCTCGGTGGTCGGGGTCGCACTCGGCATTGAGCTGTCCGGCTTGCCGATCTCCATGCCGGTGTGGCTGGGTATGATCATGCTGGCGGGTATCGTGGTGAACAACGCCATCGTGCTGGTGGAATACATCGAGATCCTGCGCGAGCGCGGCGTGGCGATCCGCGAGGCAATCCTGCAGGCCGGGCGCCTGCGGCTGCGCCCCATCCTGATGACCACGCTGACCACCGTCGTCGGTATGCTGCCACTGGCAATCGGCCTGGGCGAGGGTTCGGAAATGCTACAGCCGCTGGCGATCACCATCGTGGCCGGTCTGTCGTTCTCCATGCTGGTCAGCCTGTTGCTGGTGCCGGTACTGTATGAATTCACGCACCTGCGGCAATGGCGGGCAGCTGCCGGTACCGGCCCTGCCTGAAGCAGCATCGCGGATATGGTTGATTGCAGCGCTATCCTTTATGATGCTGCTCCAGCAATGCAGCACGGCAAGCAACAGGAGCATACCCATGAACCCCGTTTTTTCTGTCGAGTTCACGGTCCAGGCGGCCGACGGCGAATTCAAGGAGGAGAGTATCGCCATCCACAGCCCAGAAGAACTGTTCGCGTACGTTGCGCCCGGTGGTGGCTGCGAGCGGATTCCTGACGAGGTCGGGGAGATCAATATCGTCTTCCTGAATCCGCCACACGCGAACACCAGCAACCCGATTGCGGATGTCAAGGTCACACTGCAGCTCGGCATGGTGTACCTGACCGGGCCGCTGGCGGAAATCGTGCGGACCGCCCAGGAAATTCTCGACAAGGCCGGTCGCGGCGAACTCGCACCTGCATTTCTCGCCGTGATTGGTGCGAGCTAGCCAGCCTATGACGGTTGTTGCGGGGAGGGCGGTCGCACCGATCGGCCCGCAGCTGCAGTGCCGTGTGATCGATGCGACCCGCCGTACCATCGCCCGGGCCGGCTTCCTGTTCCAGCGTGAATTGGCGGAAATCCCGATTACGTTCGAGTTGTGCGGACGGAGCGCGGGCATGTACCGCGTGCGCCACGGGCGGCGGGTGATCCGCTATAACCCCTACATCTTCGCCAAGTATTTCATCGACAATCTCGCCAACACCGTCCCGCACGAGGTCGCGCACTATGTCACGGACGTGCTGTTCGGCCTGCGCAACGTGCGTCCGCACGGTCCGGAGTGGCGGGC
>Ga0210124_1000034_pt1 | contig 88946 bp, 84 predicted proteins | sample Muzzi_PWC_D2_FD_185554 | JGI IMG/M metagenome (GOLD analysis project Ga0210124, IMG submission 185554) | Wetland microbial communities from San Francisco Bay, California, USA, that impact long-term carbon sequestration - Muzzi_PWC_D2 (SPAdes) | ecosystem: Environmental > Aquatic > Marine >...
CCGCCATATTGTTTAATACACAATATATTGGAATATATTGTGCTAGAATACGCCCGGTTTCCCTACATGGGGTGGATTGGATGAGACTTCTTGAGCTCAGGGGTAACGCCGACTCCAGGCGCACCGCTGTGTTGCACGATGCGGAAAGGAGCCCAGCCAGTAGCCGTCGTGCGCTGCAGCGGCCGGCAGCCGGAACCGAATCCCCGAAAGACGCCAGGGTATTCCCGATCAATTCACGCCCCCCCGAGAAGGCGCTGTATCGCCGGTCCATCGATCTGGAGCAGCTGCAGCGGCGCATCGAGCTGCTGGAACGCCGCATCCAGGAACGTATCCGCAAGCCGGCGGAAGCCACCGCACCCGCCAACAGGGAACTCGAACAGCTCAGGCAGCGCATGAAGCTGCTGGAACGCCGCATCGAAGGGGAGTTGTGGTTGGCCCGGCAGCGTGAACACACCCTGCTGGAGATGCTGGCACGCCCGCCTCTCAAGACCCTGATCAAACAGCACTGCCTGCAATTCATGCATACCGCGCCCAGGACGACCCTGCGCTGGCTCTACACCGCCGGCCAAGCCTGGTGGCGAGATGCTCAACCCCTGTGGTGGCCGCGCTTCGCGGCCGCCTGGGAAGAAGCCCTGACACGCGCACGCCGCTGAACCTCACTATCCCGCGCGCCCCGACACCGGGCTATTTGACGGCCGCCGTGCGCAAGCCGGCCCACAGCAGCGCCAGCTGCTGGCGGTACATGGCGCCGATCGCGGCCGGATTGGCGTGCTGCATGGCCAGCGGCACGCCGTAGAAGATCGACACCAGGGCGACCATGGCCGCGGCAATCGCGGTGTTCGCCGGCAGTTCGCCCTGATCGATGGCGGACTGCAGCGAACCCCTCAGCAGGGCTTCCAGGCTGTCATCCGGCAGCTGCTCGATACCCTCGAGGTCGGAGAACGCCATCATGCGCTCGGCCGGCGTGATCTCCATACCGGCGGTTCGCACGCGTGCACGTGCCTCGTGGGCGATGATCTCGCCCATCAGGCCCGGCTTCTTCTGGATCTGAATCGCGGTGTAGCGGAACAGCGCCTCGATCACCGCGATGCCCGTGTGCTGCGCCGCCGCCTGCCGGCCGTACCAGTTCAGCTCCAGCGTCCATAGCCGGTCCAGGTAGATGATCAGATCCTCCTTGCGCGGAAAGTAATTGAAGAACGTCGCCTCGGATACCTGGACCCGTTCACACAGGGCCTTGACCGAGAGCGTCTCGAAGGAGGCCGCCTCCAGGTGACGGGTGGCCGCTTCGGCGAGCGCGAGACGGGTACGGGCAAATTTGCGCTCTCGCAGTGAGGGTCGTGTTGTTTCAGCCATCGCCATATTATAGATAAGCCTAAAATATTTTATAAAACTATATTCTCATAACACTTTGAACTGCAAAGATTATCCAGATACCGCGCCTGATGTGACCGGCAACACCTTAAATACATAATACAACAGGGGATTTAACCCCGGGAATCCAGGAAAAGTCCGCATCAGCACAGGTTCAGGTCAGGGCTTGAACGGCATTTCCAATAAATTTATTATGAAACAATAAGATATGTTTTTAGTGTGTGGTATAGATTTAGGCACTTGTACATAACAGATCCAACTCCTGCGGACTCTACGTCATGCAGGAATACTGGTCAACAAGAAATTTCGTGCCGGCTCTATATTTTTATGCTTCGGGCCGCCAAAACCAGCCACCGGCCCGTGCGTTTATTTGCCGATGCAGAAACTGCTGAAGATCAGGCCGAGCAGATCGTCGCTGCTGACCTCGCCGGTAATCTCGCCCAGCGCCTGATGGGCCGCACGCAAGTCTTCCGCCAGGAGTTCACCGGCATGCCGTGTTTCCAGTTGTTGCATACCCGCCAGGACATGGTCGCGGGCGCGCTCCAGTGCATTGAGGTGGCGGCGTCGCGCGCTGAATTCACCCTCGCCGGTCCCGGTAAAACCGGCAACCTGCTTGAGATGGGCGCGCAGGGCCTCCAGTCCGGCGCCGCTGTGCAGGGACAGGGCGATGGCTGCCTGTCCCTCGATCGCGAAGGCACCGGCCGGCCGGCCGCTGAGGTCCACCTTGTTATAGAGGCGCGTGGATGGCACGTCGGCGGGCAGGCCTTCGAGGATGGCGGTCTCGGCGGCGCCGAAGCCGGCCTGGTCGTCGATGACCAGCAGCACACGGTCGGCCTGGTCCATGGCCTGCCGGGCGCGCTGCATGCCGGCCTGTTCGACCGGATCCGTGCTCTCGTCGTGCAGGCCGGCGGTATCGATGATGTGCAGCGGCATGCCGTCGAGCTGGATCTGCTCGCGCAGTACGTCGCGGGTGGTGCCGGGGATGGCGGTCACGATGGCGGACTCGCGTCCAGACAGGGCATTCAGCAGACTGGACTTGCCCGCGTTCGGCCGTCCGGCGATGACCAGCGTCAGCCCGTCGCGCAACAACCGCCCCTGGCGGGCCCGGCCCAGCAGCGCGTGGAACGCCGTGCGCAGTTGCACGAGCCCCTGCTGCAGACCGGCATCCGAGAGGAAATCGATTTCCTCTTCCGGAAAATCGATGGCCGCCTCGACGTAGATGCGCAACTGCGTCAGCTGCGCGGCGAGGGCATGCACCTGACGAGAAAATTCGCCCTGCAGGGAACGCACCGCGGCGCGTGCCGCCTGGGCGGTGCCGCTTTCGATCAGGTCCGCGATCGCCTCGGCCTGGACCAGGTCGAGCTTGTCGTTGAGAAAGGCGCGCTCGGAAAATTCACCGGGCCGGGCCATGCGTGCACCGAGTTCCAGCACCCGTGCCAGCAGCAGGTCGAGTACCACCGGGCCGCCGTGCGCCTGCAGTTCCAGCACGTGCTCGCCGGTGAAGGACGCCGGCGCGGCGAAATACAGCACCAGACCGGTATCGATCAGCGTGCCATCGGCGCCGGTGAAATCGCGCAGCACGGCATGGCGCGCCGGTGGCTGCGCACCCAGCAGGCGCACGGCGAGGCCGGGTACGTCCGGTCCGGACAGGCGCACGATGCCGACGCCGCCCTGGCCGGGTGGCGTGGCGATGGCGGCGATGGTATCCGGCGCGGCGCGGGACATCGCGATGCTGTTGTGCCGGCCGGGCGCTGCGGCTTATTTGCTGCCGCGCTCGATGCGTCGGGTGATGGTCCACTGCTGGGCGATGGACAGGGTATTGTTGACCACCCAGTACAGCACCAGGCCGGACGGGAAAAAGGCGAAGAACACCGTGAACACGACCGGCAGCACCATCATGACCTTGGCCTGGATCGGATCCATGGGCGCCGGGTTGAGCTTCTGCTGGATGAGCATGGTCGCACCCATCAGCAAGGGCAGGATGTAGTACGGGTCCTGCGAGGACATGTCCTTGATCCAAAGCATGAAGGGCGCCTGACGCAGCTCCACGGCCTCCAGCAACACCCAGTACAGCGAGATGAAGACCGGGATCTGCACCAGGATCGGCAGGCAACCGCCCAGCGGATTGATCTTCTCCTTCTTGTAGAGCTCCATCATGGCCTGGTTGAGCTTCTGCCGGTCATCGCTGTAGCGTTCCTTGAGCGACTGCAGACGCGGTGCCAGCCTGCGCATGTTGGCCATGGAGCGGTAGCTGGTCTCGGACAGCTTGAAGAAGGCGAGCTTGATCAGCAGTGTGAGCAGCACGATGGCCCAGCCCCAGTTGCCGATCAGGTTGTGAATGCTTTTCAGCAGCCAGAACAGCGGCTGTGCCAGCACGGTAAGGCGGCCGTAATCGACCGTCAGTTCAAGACCGGTGACGACCTGCTTCATCTCGTCCTGCAGTTTCGGTCCCAGGAACAGCCGCGTGCTGAACACGGTGTGCTCGCCGGCCGCGACGCGGTGTTGCGACGAGGTCAGGCCGATGACATAGCGCCCGCCGCCGAGCGCCTTGGTGTAGTAGTGCTGGGGTGCATCGCGATCGGGAATCAGGGCACCGAGAAAGTAATGCTGCAGCATGGCGGCCCAGCCATCGGTGATGGTGCGGTCGAGGTCCTGTTTCTGCATGTCCTCGAACGTGATCTTTTCGTACTTGTCCTGCGGGCTGTAGATCACGCCGCCCGTGTAGGTGCGGATGAAGGTGGTCTTGCCTTTCTTCGGCAGCTCGTTACGCTGCAGTTGCCGGTACTGACGCGCGCTCCATTCACCGGTGCTGCGGTTGTCCACCTCGTGCTCGAGATCGACGACATAGCTGCCGCGGTGAAAGGTGTAGCGTTTGGTGACCACCACGCCGTCGTCGCCCTGCCAGGTTAGTGGTACCTGCAGTGTGTCCGCACCTTCGGCCATGCGGTACTGCGTCTGCTGCGCGGTGTACACGGCGTGATGGGTCGGGTAACGGGCCGATTCCCCGCCGGTGGGGGGCAGTAAGCCGGACTGCAGGATGAACAGCTTCGGCAGGCTGTCGTTCATCAGGCGCAATGGCGGGGAATCGGGTGCGTTGGTTTCCCTGTAGGCGAGCAGGTCCAGCTCGCGCAGGTCGCCGCCCGTGGTATCGATGACGGCGCGGTACAGATCGGTTTCCACGACCACCTGTCCGGTGGTCTGCAGCAGCCTGGCCGCTACCGGTGCGCCCGCCTCGACACCGGCCTCGGGTGCTGCGCCCGGGAGGTCGCCGCCTTTGACCGGGGTCTGCGCGACCGCCGGCTGGCTCGGCGGCGCGGTTTCGGCCGGCGGGGGCCCGTAGTCCTTCATCCAGGCCTGCCACAGCAGCAGTACGACGAAGGACAGGGCGACGAACAGGAACAGGCGCTGGTTATCCATGGCGGTGGCGCTGAGGTGTTTCCGGGACCGGATCGATACCGCCTTCATGCCAGGGGTGACAGCGCAGCAGTCGCCGCAGGGCAAGACCGCTACCGCGCAGGGCGCCATGACGCTCGACGGCGGTCAGGGCGTAACTGGAACAGCTGGGATAAAAACGGCAATGGCTGCCAAGCCAGGGGCTGAGTAGGTAGCGGTAACCATTGATCAGTTTGATGATGAGCCAGCGCATGATTGAGTCAACTGTTTCCAGAGCTTTTCCATTGCCGATGCAAGCGCCTTGGCGGGCTGGCCGGCCACGTCATTGCGTCCCAGCACCACGATATCGAGGGCACCGAGTTCCGCCTGCCGGTGTCGAAAACTTTCTCTCACCACCCGTTTGATGCGATTGCGCGCCACTGCCCGCCGCGCGACCTTGCGCGAAATCGCCAGCCCCAGCCGCGGATGGTCAAGCGCGTTGGCCGTTGCCAGCACCGTCAGCCAGCGGTTGACCGCCTTGCATTGACAATGCTTGAAAACGCGCTGGTAATCGGCCGCTTCGGTGAGTCGTACCCGTCTGGAAAATCCGCGCGAACCCGGGCTCAAGGGGGAGCGGTCAGACCGACAGTCGCGCCCGGCCCTTTGCACGACGGGCATTGATGATGCGCCGGCCATTCTTGGTACTCATGCGCGCACGGAACCCGTGTGTACGCTTGCGCTTCAGGTTGCTTGGCTGATAGGTTCTTTTCATGGCACGTCACGTCAGGATGGTTTAACGAGCACGCTCCGGCACGGGCGTGAAAGGGCGCAAAGGTTACTGTCTGCCGGGCTGAAATGTCAACTCTCCGCAACTCAGACACTTGTCCCGGGGTGTGGATAACTGGATTCGACAGGTATAGACTCCCCCTCCTGCGCAAACGGATGGATAACCGTAATTAGGGGGAACAAGGTGGAAGTGACGCTCTGGCAAAAGTGCCTGGTTCGACTCGAACATGACCTGCCGGAGCAACAATTCAACACCTGGATACGACCCCTGCATGCCATTGAAAACGGCGAGAATCTGCGTCTTCTGGCACCCAACCAGTTCGTGCTCGACTGGGTCAGGAAACACCACTTCGACACCATCTCCCAGACACTGCACGAGGTGGGCCCGGGCAGCGGAACCCGTCTGCAGCTCGACATCGGCAGCAGCAAGAAATCCGGCGTCCAACCGCCGGTGGTCCCGGCCGAACCCTCGAATGCCGAGCCGTTCGCCTCCGCCGTCGCGCACAAGAGCAACCTGAACACGGAGTTCACCTTCGAGACGTTCGTGGGCGGCAAATCGAACCAGCTCGCCCGCGCTGCCTCCATCCAGGTCGGGGAAAATCCGGGCGGCGCCTACAATCCGCTGTTCATCTACGGCGGTGTGGGGCTTGGCAAGACTCACCTCATGCATGCGGTCGGGAACATGATCCTGCGCAAACGACCCAACGCTCGCGTGGTCTACCTGCACTCCGAGCGTTTCGTCCAGGACATGGTGCAGGCACTGCAACACAATGCCATCAATGCCTTCAAACGCTTTTACCGCAATGTCGACGCACTGCTCATCGACGATATCCAGTTTTTCGCCAAGAAGGAGCGCTCTCAGGAAGAATTTTTTCATACTTTCAATGCCTTGCTTGAAGGCCAGCAACAGGTCATCCTGACCTGCGATCGCTACCCGAAGGAGGTCGACGGCCTGGAGGACCGCCTCAAGTCGCGTTTCGGATGGGGGCTGACGGCTGCCATCGAGCCGGCCGAACTCGAGACACGGGTGGCGATCCTGATGAGCAAGGCCAGCCAGGTGAACATCGAGCTGCCCACGGACGTCGCATTCTTTATCGCCAAGCGCATCCATTCCAACATCCGCGAACTGGAGGGCGCCCTGCGACGCGTCATTGCCAGCGCGCGCTTTACCGGGCAGGCCATCACCCTGGAGGTCACCCGCGAAGCCCTGCGCGACCTGCTCGCGCTGCAGGACAAGCTGGTGACGATCAGCAATATCCAGAAGGTGGTCGTCGAGTATTACAAGATCCGGATGGCGGACCTGTCATCGACGCGCCGCAGTCGTACCATCACGCGGCCGCGCCAGATCGCCATGGCGCTGGCCAAGGAACTGACCACGCACAGCCTGCCCGAAATCGGCGAGGCCTTCGGCGGCCGCGATCACACCACGGTGCTGCATGCCTGTCGCAAGGTGCAGGAGTTGCGTGCAGCGGATATTCGCATCAATGAGGATTACAACAACCTGTTGAGAACCCTGACAGCATGAACTGGAAAAACTGTGGATAACGATCCGGCCCTGATTTACTCCCGTTTTTTCCACAGGCGCCCCACAGCACTTCCGGTAACTGGCGATCAGGTTATCAAACCGACAGGTAACTGATATGCAAGGCGCTATAGCGCTTATCAACAGCTCTTGCGCGTCCTAACAGATTAGGTAGTGAAGAATTAACTAAATAAAGATATTTAATTATGAGATTCACGATCCAAAGGGAAGCCTTTCTGAAACCGCTCCAGCAGGTCATCGGCGTCGTGGAGCGAAGGCAGACATTGCCGGTACTGGGTAACGTGCTGGTCAATGCCGGCAAGAAAGGCATCAAGCTCACGGCCACCGACCTGGAAGTGGAATTGCAGGCACAATGTGTCGCACCGGTTGACGAGGCCGGTGACATTACGCTGCCGGCTCGCAAATTGCTGGATATCTGCCGCACACTGCCCGAGGAAGCGGAGCTCGATATCTCGGTCAGGAACGAACGGGCGCTGGTGCATTCGGGCAAGAGCCGCTTCACGCTGTCGACGCTGCCGGCCAGTGAGTTTCCCGTCATCGAAAAGATCAAGAGCGCGCGCAAGTTCTCCATGCCGCAGGACGATCTGCATGCCCTGATCGAACGCACCGCGTTTGCGATGGCGCAACAGGACGTCCGGTATTACCTGAACGGTCTGATGCTGGAGCCCGACGGGAAGGTACTGCGCGCCGTCGCCACGGACGGACACCGGCTCGCGATGTGCGAGATGGCCGTGTCCCTCGGTGACAACGCCGAACAGCAGGTCATCGTTCCACGCAAGGGTGTACAGGAACTGCACCGGTTGCTGGCGGACAGCGACAGCAGCGTGCAGCTCGAGCTGGGCTCCAACCACATTCGCATTACCACCGACGACCTGCGTTTCACCTCGAAACTCATCGACGGACGTTTTCCGGATTACCAGCGCGTCATCCCCCGGAGTGCCGACAAGCAACTGCTCGTCAATCGTGAACAGCTGCGCCAGGCATTAACACGGACGTCGATCCTCTCGAACGAGAAATACCGTGGGATTCGTCTGGATATATCAAAAAATAATATTAAAATACAAGCACATAACCCAGAACAAGAAGAGGCTATTGAGGAAATCGATGCCACCTACGACAGCGAAAACCTGGTGGTCGGCTTCAACGTGACCTATGTGCTGGATGTCCTCAACGTGCTGGATTCGGATCTCGTCGAGATCCATCTCAACGACGCCAATAGCAGTGCATTGATCAACCGGCCGGGCACGGAAGACTGCCGTTACGTTGTCATGCCAATGCGACTCTAGCCCGGAGTACCCAGCGGGCGTCGTTGTCTCGCCTGAAGTTCCTTAGATCATGACAGTCACAGGATTCCGGCGCTGCACCGTGTGTCACCGGGCAAGGACGATGCCGGTGGGAAATCCGGGCTTTCAGGCCAGGCATTGACGTTCGAGGTGCCCGTGTCAGCATCCGACGGACGGTCTTCGGAACGCTATCGCGGTTTGCAATCCCTCGAGATCCACGACTTCAGGAACATTGCATCGGCGGTGCTCGAATTCTCGCCCGGGCTGAACCTGATCAGCGGGAACAACGCCTCCGGCAAGACCAGTCTGCTGGAAGCCATCTATACCCTCGGTCGTGTGAAATCGTTTCGCGCCCATTCCACCCGACAGATGATCCGTCACGGCCAGGCAGCCTTCCGTCTGGTGGGAAGGATTGTCAGCGCGGCCGGGCAAATCGTTCCGGTAGGCATCGAACAGGGCAATGCCTCCCTGAATGTGCATCTGGCAGGTACGGAGGTACGGCGCCTGTCGGATATCGCCGGCAGTTTCCCGGTACAGATACTCACCAGTGATACCGCGACCGTGTTCAATGGCGGACCGCGATTCCGTCGTCAGGTCCTCGACTGGGCCCTGTTTCACGTGGAACAGGGCTACCGTGATACCTGGCAACGCTATGCGCGGATGCTCAAGCAGCGCAATGCCGCCCTGCGTACTCAGTCCAGACCGGCACTCGTCACGGTATGGGATGCAGATCTGGTAGCGACGGGGATGGTCATTGATCGATTGCGGCGCGCCTATCTCGATCGTTTCACGCGGCTACTTGCCGAGGAGCTGCACCACCTGCTACCGGGGAGTCACACGGAGCTGCGTTATTCCGCCGGCTGGCCGGGCGGTATCACGCTGGCCGAAACCCTGACGAAGTCGCTGGAGCGGGACCGCAGCCACGGCTACACCCACTACGGTGTGCATCGCTCCGATTTTCGCTTGCTGCTCGATGGCAGGGAGATCGCTGTGCATTGTTCGCGGGGTCAGCAAAAGGCCGTGCTGGTGGGTTTCATGCTCGCCCAGCTGCGCCTGCAGCAGGAACGGGCCTGTCCGCCCGGGGCCTTTCTACTCGACGATTTGACCAGCGAACTGGACCCGGACAACCGACTGCGCGTGATGGAGGCCCTGCATGAGCTCGATGCCCAGGTGTTTATCACGGCCATCGAGGGCGATCGTATCGATGTGACCGGCTGGCGGTCGATGCGGGGGTTTCACGTGGAACATGGCGTAATACGGGAAGTGCTATAATGGCCCGCTTACATTGAGGAGCCGCCATGGCTAACGATACCTACGATTCATCCAACATCAAGGTCCTGAAGGGACTGGATGCCGTCCGTAAGCGTCCGGGTATGTATATAGGTGATACCGACGACGGTACGGGTCTGCACCACATGGTATTCGAGGTGGTCGACAATTCCATCGATGAGACGTTGGCCGGTCATTGCACCGAGATTGCCGTCATCCTGCACATCGATAACTTGGTTACCGTGAGCGACAACGGGCGCGGAATCCCGGTGGACCTGCATCCGGAGGAAGGGGTTTCCGCCGCCGAGGTGATCATGACCGTGCTGCATGCCGGAGGCAAGTTCGATGACAATTCCTACAAGGTATCCGGCGGTCTGCACGGGGTGGGAGTCTCCGTGGTCAATGCCCTGTCCGAAGAACTGCGTCTGACCATCAATCGGAACGGCCATACCTATATACAAGAGTACCGGCTGGGTGTCCCGCAGGCACCCCTGGCGGAGATGGGCGATACCGACCGCACCGGTACCGAGGTCCGCTTCAAACCCAGCACAAAAATCTTCTCAAGTATCGAGTTTCATTACGATATCCTGGCAAAACGTCTCAGGGAGCTGTCATTTCTGAACTCCGGCGTACGGATTCGGCTGAAGGACGAACGCACGGACAAGGAAGATATCTTCGAATACCAGGGCGGTATCCGGGCCTTTGTCGAACACCTCAATCGCAAGAAAATCCCGCTGCATCCCACCGTCTTTTATTTCTCCGGCGAGAAGGATGGCATCGGTGTCGAACTGGCCATGCAGTGGAACGATTCCTATCAGGAAAACATCTTCTGTTTTACCAATAATATTCCGCAGCGCGACGGGGGGACGCACCTGGCCGGCTTTCGCGGCGCGTTGACCCGGACCCTGAACCAGTACATGGAAAAGGAAGGGATGATGCGCAAGGCCAAGGTCGCGGCAACAGGTGACGATGCGCGCGAAGGCCTGACCGCGGTGTTGTCCGTCAAGGTGCCCGATCCCAAGTTTTCCTCCCAGACCAAGGACAAGCTCGTGTCGTCCGAGGTGAAGGGTACGGTCGAATCCCTGGTCGGCGATCGATTTCAAGCCTATTTGCTGGAAAATCCGGGCGAAGCCAAGGCCATCACGTCCAAGATCATCGATGCGGCCCGCGCACGCGAGGCCGCGCGCAAGGCACGGGAGATGACACGCCGCAAGGGTGCGCTGGATATCGCCGGCCTGCCGGGCAAGCTCGCCGACTGCCAGGAGCGTGACCCGGCGCTCTCGGAGTTATTCCTGGTCGAGGGGGATTCCGCCGGCGGATCGGCCAAGCAGGGTCGCGACCGCCGCACCCAGGCGATCCTGCCGCTGAAAGGCAAGATTCTCAACGTGGAAAAGGCACGCTTCGACAAGATGCTGTCCTCCGCCGAGGTCGGGACCCTGATTACCGCCCTGGGCTGTGGTATCGGCCGCGAGGAGTTCAACATCGACAAGCTGCGCTATCACCGCATCATCATCATGACGGATGCCGACGTGGACGGCTCGCATATCCGTACCCTGCTGCTGACCTTCTTCTACCGGCAAATGCCGGAACTGATCGAGCGCGGCTATGTCTATATCGCCCAGCCGCCGCTCTATAAAATAAAAAAAGGCAAGCAAGAACAATACGTTAAAGATGATTCGGCGCTGAATGCCCTGCTCCTGTCGAGTGCCATCGACAAGGCGCAGCTCTACGTCAACCCCGAGGCGCCAGCGCTGAGCGGACCGGCGCTGGAGAGTCTGGCGAACGATTACATGACCGTAATGGCGACCATCCGCCGACTGTCGCGCCGGCTCGAGGCCGAGCTGCTGGAAAAGATGATCTATCTACCGGTGCTGGATGCCGAACGCCAGCAGGACCCCGCGCAGGTGGCGACCTGGTTCGCCCAGCTCGTCGAACGGATCAATGCAGAACTGCTCAGCGGTCAGCGCTACCAGCACGAAATCACCACCACGCCTGAGAACACCGGCTTCGAGGCGCGCATCGGCAAATGGACGCACGGTATCGTGGCCACCGAGCAGATGCTGACCCAGGATTTTTTCAACAGCGTCGAATACCAGCAGCTCGCCGCACTCGGGCAGCAGCTGGACGGATTGCTCGGCGAGGGGGCCTACATCGAGCGCGGCGAACGCCGGCAGAATGTACAGTCATTCAAACAGGCGCTTAACTGGCTGATGGACGAGGCGCGCCGCGGTCAGCACATCCAGCGCTACAAGGGCCTGGGCGAGATGAATCCGGAGCAGCTCTGGGATACGACACTCGATCCGGAGACACGTCGTCTATTGCAGGTACAGATCGAGGACGCCGTCGGCTCGGATGACATCTTCACCACCCTGATGGGGGATCAGGTGGAACCGCGGCGTGAATTCATCGAACAGAACGCCCTGTCGGTATCCAATCTGGATATCTAGCAACGGCTTCACGATTCCCCGCGGCCGCGGGTAAGGTCAGGCAACCATCCCGTGGCTGATGCCTGTCAGGGATACATCTGCCCTGAATCGGGCGAAATCCACATAGCTATAACCGGTAAAATTTTTCAACTATTTGTATTTACAATAATTACTTTTATTGTAATAGCTATTAATCAAGTAATCCCTATTTATAATGTACGGCGTTAATTTATAGTGCCGTAATATAAAACGCTTGGCTGCATACTCCGGTGTCATTTCAGGGTGGTGATCTCTTCCATACGACCCTCGATCCAGTCGGCCGCCTCGTCGAGCAGTTGCTGGGCGCCCTTGTCCGCGCCCTCGATGGGCCTGCCGATGCGTACCTGGATGACACCGGGGCGTTTGACGAAACTGCGCCGTGACCAGTATTCGCCGGCATTGTGGGCAACCGGTACGATGGGATAGCCGGAGTGTTCCGCAAGCAGGGCGCCGCCGATGCGGTAGTGACCTTTACGGCCCGGTGGAATGCGGGTGCCTTCCGGGAAGATGATGATCCAGATACCTTCGTCCAGGCGCGCCTTACCCTCGTTGATCAGCTGTCTGACGGCGGCACGGCCGCTGCCGCGACGAATGGCGATGCATTTCATCAGCGCGAGCCCCCAGCCGAAGAAGGGCACCCACAGCAGTTCACGCTTGGCGACCCAGACCTGCATTGGAAATATCTGCTGCAGCGCGATGGTTTCCCAGGTCGACTGGTGCTTGGAAAACACGATGGCGGCGCCGCTCGGGATATTGTCGGTACCCCTGACCTCGTGGCTCAGACGGCAGGTCACCTTGAGCCACCACAGCGTGAATCGCGACCAGGATTGCACCAGCGCCCAGCGTGTGGAAAGCGGAAAGGGGAACGTGAACAACAGCAGCACCGCATAGATCATGATCGATGTCGGAAACGCGATCCAGAAGGCGAGCGAGCGCAGCCACAGGATCGGATAGGCGTCGGTAGCGCGCTGGTCGGACATGATGATTCAGGAACGGGTGTGGCCCAGAAAGCTGTCGACCGCCGAATACAGATCGTCATAGACCGGAACGTCCGGATCCAGCTCCGGCATTCCGACGGTGCCGAATCCCTTGCCGGTTTTCACCAGTATGGGCGAGGCGCCGGCGGCCCGCGCGGCCCGGATATCGTTCAGCGAGTCGCCGATGGCCGGGACATCGCCGAGCCGGATGCGCAGGCGGCTCGCGATGTCCAGCATCATCCCCGGCCGCGGCTTGCGGCAGCGGCAACCGGCCTGCGGTGCATGTGGACAAAAGAACACGGCATCGATGACGCCACCTGCCTGGATCACGTGCCGCTGCATCATCTCGTTGACACGCGCCAGCGTCTCGAGATCGAGTTGTCCGCTGGCGATCGCCGGCTCGTTCATGGCGACGACCACACGCCAGCCGGCGCGATGCAGGCGGGCGATGGCTTCCAGGCTGCCGCGAATCGGCTTCCAGTCGGAGGGCGTGGCGATACAGTCATCCTGTGCTTCATTGATGACGCCATCCCGGTCGAGTATCGCGACCTGCATCAGCTGTCCCTGAATTCCGACACCCGGATACGTCCTTCGATCATGCGCGACCCGCGGCTGTCGAGTTTTTCCATTTTTTCCCAGAAGGCGCCGGCGAGGTCGAAATCCGCGGCGATGGCCGTCCCGATCAGCAGAATGAACAGGTCAGCGCATTCTTCCGCCAGCCTGTCCCGCTCCTTGCCCTTGGTCACGCAGGCGGAAATCTCGCCCAGCTCCTCGGTCATCAACGCCACGCGATAGGCCAGCTCCTCGCCACCGGTGTGCCTGAAATCGTGCTTGTCGTGAAATGCCTGTACGGCGGCCAGCATCTGTCGGTAGGAATCGGTGTCAGTCATCTGTTGCTTACGCTCCTTGAGTGGTTGATACCGCGTGTCGCTTCAGCGCGTCGGGCGACGGTGGCTGTCATGGTGCCGTGTCATCGTGCGGCCCTTGTCGTCAAGCCTGTCGCGGTGGTATTCAGGTCGGCAGCAGCGAAATATCCGCGACCTCCAGAAACAGCGTCGACAGAGTATTCAGCAGGGCCAGGCGGTTTTCGCGCAGACCCGGGTCGTCGGCCATGACCATGACGTCATCGAAGAATCGGTCGACCGGGTCCTGGAGCGCGGCGAGTTCGCGCAGGGCGGTTGCGTAGTCGCGTGCATCGAACAGCGGCTGGACCACGGTGGTGCGTTCACCGAGTGCGGTCGCCAGGGCCCGCTCGGCCGGTTCCTGCAGGAGTTCCGGACGGCAGGCCGCAGGTACCGGCGTTTCACACTTGCGCAGGATGTTGCGGATCCGCTTGTTGGCGGCGGCCAGGCGGCCGGCTTCCGGCAGTCCCTGGAAGTGCTGGACCGCACGGATCCGCGCGTCAAAGTCCAGCGGTCGCACCGGTTGCCGTGCCAGTACGGCATCGAACACGAGGGTGTCGCAGCCGGCGTCCGTGTACCAGTTGCGCAGGCGTTCCATCATGAACGCGAACAGGTCGCTGCTGACAGCGCCGGCGTCAAGCGCATCGGGGAAGCCGCCACCGGCCCGATCGATCAGACCACGCAGGTCGAGATCGAGTCGCCGTTCGATGATGATGCGCATCACGCCAAGCGCGGCGCGGCGCAGGCCGAACGGGTCCTTGTCGCCGCTGGGCGGCTGTCCGATGGCGAAGATTCCGACCAGCGTGTCCAGACGTTCCGCGATGGCCAGTGTCTGCCCGATGGCCGACGCCGGCAGGGTATCGCCGGCATGGCGCGGCTGGTACTGCTCGTCCAGTGCCGTCGCTACCGCGGCGTCCTCCCCGTCGTAGAGGGCGTAATAGCGCCCCATGACGCCCTGCAGCTCTGGGAATTCGAATACCATGTTCGTGACCAGGTCACACTTGCACAGGGCGGCGGCGCGCTGCACCCGCTCGACATCGAGCTCCAGTGCGTCGGCAATGTGCCGCGCCAGAGCCGCGATACGCCGCTGCCGGTCGCCCAGCGTGCCGAGCTGCTGCTGGAAGGTCACGTTGTCGAGCTGGCCGGCGCGGCTGGCCAGCGGCTGCTTGCGGTCCTGGGTCCAGAAAAACGCCGCATCCTCCAGCCGCGGCCGGATGACGCGCTCGTTGCCGGCCCTGACCCGGCCGGGATCCTTGCTGATGATGTTGGCGACGGTGATGAAGCAGGGCAGCAGGGCGTTGTCCGACCCGCTGACCGGGAAAAATTTCTGGTGATCCTGCATGCTGGATACCAGTGCCTCGGCCGGCACTTCCAGAAAGCGCCGGTCGAATTCACCGCTGATGGCGACCGGCCATTCCACCAGTGCGGTCACCTCGTCCAGCAGGCCCGCGTCGATGCGCGTCACGCCGCCGAGCGCCGCGCCGGCCTCCGTCACCTGCGTGAGGATGCTGTCACGGCGTCGATCCATGTCGGCGATGACCATGCCGGTCTGCTCCAGCGTCTCGAGATAGGCGGCCGGTTCCCGGATGGCGATCGGTGCATCGTGATGAAAGCGGTGTCCGCGCGTGTAGCGGTCGCTGGTCTGGCCGAGCAGCTTTGCCTTCACCGGTTCGTTGCCCAGCATGAGCACGACCCAGTGGACGGGACGGACGAACTCGAGGTCTGCGTCGCCCCAGCGCATGCGCCGCGCGACCGGCAGCGCGTGCAGCGCCTTCTCCACCAGCCCTGGCAGCAGCGCTGTGGTCGGCCGGCCGGTTTCGGTCGTGTTCCACACCAGCCAGGCACCCTTGTCGGTTTCCAGCCGCTCCAGCGCGCTGACCTCGACACCGCACGAGCGGGCGAAACCCTCGGCCGGCCGGGTCGGTTTGCCGCCGGCATCGAAGGCGGCCGCAAGCGCGGGCCCGCGCCGGGTGATGGCGCGATCCGGTTGTTGCAGCGGCACGGCGTGCACCAGCACGGCGAGCCGCCGCGGTGTGGCGAATGAATGGCTGGCGCCGTGCGGCAGATGGTATTCGTCAAGCAGGTCGTCGACGGCGGTATGCAGCGCGTCACGCATGCGGCGCAGCGATTTCGGCGGCAGCTCCTCCGTGCCGAGCTCCAGCAGCAGGTCGCGGGCGGCCGTCATGCCTCCGCTCCCGTGACCAGGGGGAAGCCGAGGGCCTCGCGCCGCTGGTAGTAGGCCTCCGCGACCTGGCGCGAGAGCGTGCGCACGCGCAGGATGTAGCGCTGCCGCTCGGTGACCGAGATGGCGCCGCGCGCGTCCAGCAGGTTGAAGGTATGCGAGGCCTTGAGCACCTGTTCGTAGGCCGGCAACGGCAGGCCGGTCTCGATGAGGCGGCTGCTTTCGCGTTCACAGACATCGAACCATTGCAACAGGGACCCGACATCGGCCTGCTCGAAATTATAGGCCGACATCTCGACCTCGTTCTGGTGATAGACGTCACGGTAGGTGACCGGACCGTCCGGTCCCTGCGTCCATACCAGGTCGAACACGCTTTCGACTTCCTGCAGGTACATCGCGATGCGTTCCAAGCCGTAGGTGATCTCCCCGGTCACGGGCCGGCATTCCAGGCCGCCGACCTGCTGGAAATAGGTGAACTGCGTGACTTCCATGCCGTTCAGCCAGACCTCCCAGCCCAGCCCCCAGGCACCGAGCGTGGGCGATTCCCAGTCATCCTCCACGAATCGCACGTCGTGTACCAGGGTATCGATACCGAGGTCACGCACGGATTCGAGGTACAGGTCCTGGATGTCCAGCGGCGACGGTTTGAGCACCACCTGGAACTGGTAGTAGTGTTGCAGGCGGTTGGGATTTTCGCCGTAGCGGCCATCGGTCGGGCGCCGCGAGGGCTGCACATAGGCGGCCCGCCACGGTTCGGGACCGATCGCGCGCAGGAACGTGGCGGGGTGAAACGTACCGGCGCCGACCTCCATGTCGAAAGGCTGCAGCAGGGCACAGCCCTGGCGGCCCCAGTACCGCTGCAATGCCAGTATCAGGTCCTGGAATGTTTTTGGCGAGTCGGACACGGCTTGTTTCGCTGCACTCAAAGCACGGCAGTATAGCCCGAGGCGCCGTGGATTATCATCAGATAGTCGGCCGGCCGGCGGATAATCCCGCCTGGCCGTGACTTGGACGGGGCTTGTGTGCTATAGCGAAAAGACGGGACCGGCAGGCCTAAAGCCCGGGCCGGGCACGGTCGACTGGTTGGCTATACAGTGGCGGAACACGGCTATGGCGCGGCTCATTCTCGAACCCACACCCGTTGCACAGTGGCAGGCGCTGGTGCAGGAGGCGCAGGACGCGTGCGACCGCAACCTCGACGAGGCGCTGGAAAGCTACCTGGTATTCCTGCTCATGCGCTTTGCCAATCGGCCGCAGTGCACGGCGCGTATCATGGCGCAGGATTATCTCGAGTCGCAGCATCTGTACGGTACACACCGCATCGATCGCCTGCGTGAGGTCGGTGACCACTGCCTGCTGTTCTCGGGCCTCTTCCCGCAGCTGGCCGAACGTCGCCTGGTACACGTAAGCTACTTCGTCAATATCGGGCGCACCGCCTACCGGCAGCTGTCGGACGTGCTGGACCGCGGCTGGGCGGGCATCTACGGGCACCTGTCCGAAACCTTCATCGTGCTGATGGATATCCTGCACGCCATGCGCGAACTGGGCGGCGAGACCCTGCTGACACCGATCCAGGCCATGGAACTCTGGCAGGAGACCGGCAGTCGCCGCTGCCTGCGACAGGTCTGTCAGGACGGCCACGCCGTACCTGTGACCTGCGGTCGCGAAACCCACTGAATCCCTGTCCTTATTACGTGTCCGTGCGGCGCATGGGTTAGAATGCCCGCAGTCCCGGGGGCTGCGTGACGCGCCCCTGATTGCGGGCAGGTGCGGTACCTGCTTTTCGAGGGAAATCGAAACGCCGTGAGGCAGCGCGGCGAATCGACCCGTTAACAATTATCCCGATAGTGTTGGCAGGCATGACCATTCCACGCAAGGCCGTTGCTCTGATATCAGGCGGGCTCGATTCGATGCTGGCGGCGCGCGTCGTCATGGACCAGGGCGTGCACGTGGAGGGAATCAATTTCTTCACCGGCTTCTGCGTCGAGGGGCACACCCACGCCATACGCAGGCCGAGGCATGATCGTCCCAAGCGCAACAACGCACTCTGGACGGCCGAGCAGCTCGGTATCAGGCTGCACATCATCGACATCATCGATGAGTACAAGGCAGTCGTGCTCAACCCGAAACACGGGTACGGAGCGAATCTCAATCCCTGCCTGGATTGCAAGATCTTCATGGTCGACAAGGCCCGCGAGTGGATGGTCGAGCACGGATTCGATTTCATCATCACCGGCGAGGTCATCGGGCAGCGGCCGATGTCGCAGCGCAAGGACACGCTGCCTGTGGTGGCGCGTGACTCGGGTGCCGCGGACCGGCTGGTGCGTCCACTGTGTGCGAAAAACCTGCCGCCAACGCTGCCCGAGCGCGCGGGCTGGCTGGACCGCCAGCGGCTGCATGCATTCAGCGGCCGCTCGCGCAGGCCCCAGATCGCACTCGCGGCGGACTACGGTATCGAGGATTTCGCGCAACCGGCCGGCGGCTGCTGTTTCCTGACCGACCGGCAGTACGCCGTGAAGCTGGAGGATCTCTGGAAAACGCGTGGCAGGCGCGATTACGAACTCGACGACATCATGCTGCTCAAGGTCGGCCGTCACCTGCGGCCGCGCCCGCATTTCAAACTCATCGTCGGGCGCGAGGAGGGCGAGAACCGGTTCCTCGAGGGCTACCGCAAGCGCTTCGTACACATGTTTCCAAGCAGCCATGCCGGTCCGCTGGTGCTGCTGGACGGCGTCGTCGACGACGATGACATCGAACTCGCCGCACGACTGACGGCGCGCTTCAGCAAGGGCCGGGACACCGGATGCGTGACCGTCGAGGTCAATGACGGGACGGGTACGATGCGCCGTCTCGTCGTCGTGCCCATGCCGGCAGAACAGATTCCGCGGGACTGGTACCTGTGAACAGGCGAGTCGTCGATGCGCGCAACCTGTTGTGCCCCTTGCCGGTGATCCGGACCCAGGATGCGGTGGCGGATTGCGCGCCCGGCGACGAACTGCAGGTGCTCTGCACGGATCCCGGCGTAGTGCACGATATCCCGGCCTGGTGCCGCGTGCATGGACACGCGGTGCGTGGCATCGCGCAGCTTGACCGCGAGATCATCATCGATATCACCGTCGGAAAGGACTGATCGGGCGCCATGGAATACCCGCAACTGACGGATCCGCGTATCGCGCGGTATCGCGAGATACGCCTCGTGACGCTGGTCGGCTCGGTCGTCGATCTTCTGCTCGGCGTCGTGAAGATCGCGGTCGGCCTGTTCGCCGGTTCCCAGGCGCTAATCGCCGACGGCGTGCACTCGCTGTCGGACCTGGCAACCGATTTCCTGGTGATTTTCGCCGCCAAGCATGCCAACCGCGAGGCCGACGAGGAACATCCCTACGGCCATGGTCGGATCGAGACGCTCGCCACCGTTGCGCTCGGCGTCGCACTGGTGATCGTGGCGATCGGGATCAGTGTCGATGCCTTCCGGCGCATGCTTTCCGAGGTGGGCCTGCTGCAGCACGGCACCTGGGCACTGGTGATCGCACTGCTCTCGGTAGCCTCCAAGGAATACATCTACCACTACACGGTGCGCGTGGCGCGCCGCCTGCGCTCCAACATGCTGCACGCCAACGCCTGGCACAGCCGCAGTGATGCGATCTCATCGATCATCGTCGTGCTCGGCGTCGGCGGTGCCATGGCCGGCTTCACCTACCTGGATGCCGTGGCCGCGATCGCGGTGGCGCTGATGATCGCCAAGATCGGCTGGGACCTGTTGTGGACGAGCCTGCAGGAACTGATCGACAAGGCGCTGGAACCGGAACGGGTCGATGAAATCCGCCAGGCGATTCTGGACGTGGACGGCGTGCGTGCCTGCCACATGCTGCGCACGCGCACCAGCGGCGGCGATTCGCTGGTCGACGTGCATATCCAGGTGGATCCGACGCTGAGTGTTTCCGAGGGTCACCAGATCGGCGAGCGGGTCCGTCATCAGCTGATCGGCGAAGTCGAGCACGTCGCCGACGTCACCGTGCACATCGATCCCGAAGACGACGAGCTGGCCTCGCCGTGCGACCGACTGCCGCTGCGCGATGAGGTGATGCGACGCCTCGAGCGGCAGTGGCAGGATCTCTGCCCCCAGGACTGGCTGGAGCGGGTCGTGTTGCATTACCTGGACGGCAAGGTGCACGTGGACGTGTTCGTGCGTACCGGCGACCTGTCGTCCCAGCAATTGACGGCGCTGTCCGCGGCGATCCGCGCGCGCGCGGGGCTGGACGCGGACATAGGCCAGGTACAGGTCTATTTCGGAGATTAACGCACAACAATAGTGCAATTCCGCAGGAAATGCGCACCTATTTAGTGCGTACCGAAGCGGGTGCAGCCATGTAACTGCGTGAAATATTTACGTATGCCGGTCATATGAGCCGTGGCATAATTCGTGCTTCTTGGCACGAGCAAGAATCGAAAGATTTCAAAGGCCGTCGCGCCTGTGCATCCGGCAGGTGCGGGGGATGCGTTTATTCTCTGTTATCCGGAGGAGTTGTAAATGACTGCAGCCAAAGTTTTGAAGACCATCAAGGACAACAAGGTCAAGTACATCGACCTGCGTTTTACCGACACGATCGGCAAGGAGCAGCACGTGTCGCTGCCGGCCGGTATCATCGCGGAAGACTTTTTCAAGAACGGCAAGATGTTCGACGGGTCCAGTATCGCCGGCTGGAAGGGCATCAATGATTCCGACATGGTCCTGATGCCGGATACGACCACCGCCATCATGGACCTGTTCAGCGACGAGCCCACCCTGATTTTGCGCTGCGATATCCTCGAGCCCACCACCATGCAGGGCTACGATCGCGACCCGCGTTCCATTGCGCGTCGCGCCGAGGAATACCTGAAGTCGACCAAGGTGGCGGATACCGCCTACTTCGGACCTGAGCCAGAATTCTTCGTCCTCGATGACGTACGCTGGGGTTCCGACATGAGTGGTTCCTTCTGCAAGATCGATTCCGAGGAGGCCTCCTGGAACGCGGAACGCGTCTACGAGGACGGCAACATCGGTCACCGTCCGACCGTCAAGGGCGGCTATTTCCCTGTGCCGCCGGTCGATTCGCTGCACGACCTGCGCGGAGCGATGTGTCTGGCACTGGACGAGATGGGTGTAGCGGTCGAGGTGCATCATCATGAAGTGGCCACGGCCGGCCAGTGCGAGATCGGTACCCGTTTCGAAACGCTGTTGCGACGCGCCGACATGAACCAGATCCTCAAGTACGTGGTGCAAAACGTGGCGCACGGCTACGGAAAGACGGCCACGTTCATGCCCAAGCCGATCGTCGGCGACAACGGCAGCGGCATGCATTGTCACCAGTCGCTGGGCAAGGCCGGCAAGAACATCTTTACCGGCAACAAGTACGGCGGGTTGTCCCAGCAGGCGCTGTACTACATCGGCGGAATCTTCAAGCATGCCCGGGCGATCAACGCGTTCACCAACCCGAGTACCAACAGCTACAAGCGCCTGGTCCCGGGCTTCGAGGCACCGGTCATGCTGGCCTACTCGGCGCGCAACCGTTCCGCATCGATCCGCGTCCCGTTCGATTCAAATCCGAAGGGTCGCCGCATCGAGGTGCGTTTCCCGGATCCGATGTGCAATCCCTACCTCGGCTTCTCGGCCATGATGCTGGCCGGCCTGGACGGCATCCTGAACAAGATCGATCCGGGCGATCCCCTGGACAAGGACCTGTACGATCTTCCGGCGGAGGAAGCGGCGGAGATCCCGACGGTCTGCAGTTCGCTGGATCAGGCGCTCGACGCGCTGGACCAGGATCGCAAGTTCCTGACCGCCGGCGGCGTGTTCAGCGACAGCATGATCGATGCCTACATCGAGCTGAAGATGAACGACGTCACACGCCTGCGTATGACCACGCACCCGGTCGAATTCGACATGTACTACAGCCTCTGATCCGGCGCCGTTCCGTCAGAACCCAAAGCGCCCTTCGGGGCGCTTTTTCATTGTTTTGTGGTCCGCCGCCGGAGCGCGGCCGCGGCCGGCCAGCGCAAATCACGCACAATCCCGACATAATGACTTGACCGCCGCGGCAAAAAGTCCCATAACATTGTTAAGTGAAAGCAAAAGGTTTTAAGGCGGTGATCGTGAAATATTCCGTTTTCCTGCTGACCCTGCTCGTGACTACGGCACAGGCGGAAGTCTATAAATCCATCGATGCCAACGGCGAGGTGATCTACAGCGACGTGCCTTCCCGGGGAGCTAAACGCATACAGGTACCGGATCCGCCCACCTATACGCCGGCACCGCTGCCTCCCGCGTCACCGGCAGCGTCTGCCGCCGGCGGTCAGGCAGATACGGTCGACTACCGTGAATTTTCCATGCGCAGCCCGCACGCGGACGAGACCATCCGCAGCAACGCCGGCATCGTGAACCTGTCCGTGTCACTGGAGCCGGCACTGCAGGTCGATGCGGGACACCGGATCCAGTATTTCCTCGATGACAAGCCACAGGGCAAACCGGTGAAGTGGCTTACCGCCAGCTACAGGAACATCGACCGGGGCACGCACAACGTGTCTGCCACGGTAGTCGACGAGCACGGCGCGCCCGTCATCAGCACCACGCCGGTCACGATCCACCTCCTGCGCGCCTCCATCCAGAATCCGAATAATCCGCTCAATCCCGCCACGCAGGGCAACAGCGGTGGCGGCGGCAGTACCGGTGGCACCACGGGCAGTACCGGCAACGGTTCAGGAACCAGCGGCGGTTCCGGCACCGATGGCGGTAGTGGAACCGCCGGCGGTGCCGACAGCGCTGGCACGACACGGCATATCGGGTTCTAGAACCCAGCTCTTATCCCTTCGCGCACCGCATTGCGGTCCGAGATGCACACCTGGCCGTTAACGCATCTCGCCCGGTGGCATTTGAACATTCCTGGGCATCACAAGGCGCACTGCGCAGCACGGCAGGAACATCACGGGCAAGCAGTGCACATCGCCGGCACGCCTCCCGGACCAACCCCCCCCCGGGGGGCAGGATCGCCGCGGCCACGGCCGCTCAGGATGATGAGAGAGGTCCCTGCACGCGCGCCGCGCGCTTCCCCCCGCCACTCACCCTACCCGGGGATTTTGCCTCCCCCGGGTATGGATGCTGGCCAGTATGCACCAATATAGTGCATACTGGCCCTCGTAAGCCTCATTCCGGGTCGCCGGCTGCGTCCGGCAGAACATTTATCCCCATGTATTCATTGGTGATTTATCGTTATTCCCGAGGTGTCGGGCGGCAACCCGATTCTGGTTTGTTTTTTGCAGTGGACATGCTATGCAAACGGACGTCGCCGTACCCAGCATCACAGCCGAGCGAATACTCGATAACCTGAGTACAGCGGTGCTGGTCTTCGACAGCCAGTTGCGGCTGGTCTACCTCAACCAGGCAGGTGAGATCATGCTGGCACACAGCGCACGCTATCTCTGCGGCCGTTCCGTTCACGAACTGGTGAGCAACGCCGGCGTGCTGGTCGACGTGCTCGCCGACGCGATCACACGGCAACAGGTCATATCGAAACGCGGTTGTCTGCTTGAATTACCGGATGCCGCGGATCTGCGGGTCAACTGTACGTTCACCCCCGTCATGGAGCTGAACCAGGCCAGTTTCGTGCAGCTCGAGCTGCGCCAGGTGGATCACCATTTGCGTGTCGAACAGGATGAGCTGCTCATCAACCAGCAACAGGCGACGCACGCGCTGGTGCGTGGTCTGGCACATGAAATCAAGAACCCGCTGGGCGGTTTGCGCGGTGCTGCGCAATTGCTGGAACGCGAGATAAGCGATACATCGCTGAAAGAATACACACGCATCATCATCGGCGAGGCCGACCGTCTGCAGGCGCTGATGGACCGCATGCTGGGTCCGAACAGCCTGCCGAACATGCGACTGGTGAATATTCACCAGGTCCTGGAAAGGGTACGCGAGCTGGTCATCGCGGAAGCCGGTAAAGGACTCGTAATCAACAAGGATTACGATCCCAGTCTGCCTGACCTCAGGGCCGATGCCGATCAGCTCATGCAGGCGATACTCAACATCGTGCGCAATGCCTCACAGGCACTGGGCGGCAAGGGTGAAATCATCCTGCGCACGCGTGTCTCGCGCAATTTCAATATCGGTACGAACAAGCACCGGCTGGTCGCCCGCATCGAGATCATCGACAACGGACCTGGCATCGATGAACAGCTGCGCAAGAAGATTTTCTATCCCATGGTCACCAACCGCAGCGACGGTTCCGGGCTTGGCCTGTCCATCGCGCAGGCACTGGTCAGCCGTCATCACGGGCTGATCGAATGCAGCTGCCAGCCCGGTGAAACGACATTCACGATTCTGCTACCACTGGATGAACCGCATGGAGCATAGCGACAAGATATTCGTAATCGATGATGACAGGTCGATCCGCTGGGTCCTCGAAAAGGCGCTTTCCGCGGCAGATCTACACGTCGAGAGTTTCGATTCCGGCGATACCGCGCTTGCTGCCATCGACCGCAAGGAACCGGCCGTGATAGTCACGGATATCCGCATGCCGGGTATCGACGGCCTGGCGCTGCTCGAGCGCATCCAGGCGTCACATCCCGAACTGCCGGTTATCATCATGACTGCGCATTCCGATCTCGACAGCGCCGTTGCGGCATTCAAGGGCGGGGCGTTCGAGTATCTGCCCAAGCCCTTCGATATAGACGATGCCGTCGCACTCGTGAACCGCGCCATCGACACGCGAGGCGCACAGCATCCGGCGCCGGCAGCGGTTCAGGACACCCGGCGGGTGCCGGAGATCATCGGCAAGGCACCGACGATGCAGGAGGTATTCCGCGCCATCGGCAGGCTGGCCAATTCCAATGCGACCGTGCTGATCAACGGGGAATCGGGCACCGGCAAGGAGCTGGTGGCGCTGGCATTGCACCGCCACAGCCAGCGCGCCGGCAAGCCGTTTGTAGCGCTGAACATGGCGGCGATCCCCCGTGACCTGCTTGAATCCGAACTGTTCGGGCACGAACGCGGCGCCTTCACCGGCGCGCAGAACCGGCGCACGGGCCGCTTTGAACAGGCCGACGGCGGAACGCTGATGCTCGACGAGATCGGCGATATGCCGGCGGAGCTGCAAACGCGGTTGCTGCGTGTGTTGGCGGAAGGTGAGTTCTATCCGGTCGGTGCGCACACGCCGAAGAAGGTCGACGTGCGCATCATCGCCGCGACACATCAGGACCTGGAAACGCTGGTAAAGCAAGGCCGGTTCCGTGAAGACCTGTTCCACCGCCTGAACGTCATCCGCCTGCAGCTGCCGCCCCTGCGTGAGCGCCGCGAGGATATCCCCGCACTCCTCGAGCATTTCCTCGTACTGGCGGCCACCGAGCTTGCCGTGGATGCGAAGACGGTGTCGCGCGAGGCGGTGACGTATCTCGCAAAACTGGACTGGCCGGGCAACGTCAGACAGCTGGAGAACCTGTGTCGCTGGCTGACGGTCATGGCGCCCGGACAGGAGATTCGTCTCGAGGACCTGCCCGACGATCTTGCCGGTTCGGCACGGGACGCGCCGGCTGCGGCCAGCAACTGGCAGGTGAACCTGCGCCAGTGGGCGCAGCAGCAGCTGGCCAGCGGTTCGAAACGCCTGCTGGACGATGCGCTGCCGGCGTTCGAGCGCACGCTGATCGAGGTGGCGCTGCAGCATACCGGCGGGCGCCGCCAGGACGCGGCACGCCTGCTGGGCTGGGGTCGCAACACACTCACGCGCAAGCTCAAGGAACTCGCAATGAAATAGGATCCGGTCTCGGGCACCCCGCGGCGGCGGGAGAATATGAGGCTGTTTCGGGCTAATGTCCCGTTGCCCGTCGGCTGGCAGGACCCGCATGGGAATGTCTGGGTCCTGTGCAGCGTATTCCAGGGCGCGCGGTCGCCTGATCAGCGCATCACCCAGTGCCGCCCCGCCTGTTGCCAGCGCCGGCACTGCTCCTCCCGCAGGAAGCCGTGGCTGGTGATTCCGTCCGGCGCGACAGCGGCCGCCGGAAGCGAAATGGCGAATCGGCCGGTCAGCAGTCTATCCGCCGCACGCGTCGGCACCGCCATGCAGCCTCAGGCTGCCTGTCAGTGCGGCGACGCTGTCCAGTCCGTGACGATCGAGGTAATCGAGAATACCGGCATTGATATCCCGGCAGAGGAGCGGGTCGTAGAACAGCGCGGTGCCGACACCGACGGCGCTGGCGCCCGCGATCAGGAACTCGATGGCATCGGCGGCGCTGGTGATGCCGCCCTGGCCGATGATCGGTATGCCGCGATCCCTGCAAACCTGGTAGACCTGGTGAACCTTGAGCAGGGCGACCGGCTTGATGGCGGGGCCGGACAGCCCGCCCTGGTTGTTGCCGATGACCGGGGTGCGCGTCTCGATATCGATGGCCATGCCCATGAGGGTATTGATCACGGCGAAGGCATCGGTGCCGGCCTCGATGCAGCGCCGGGCGTTTTCGGCGATATCGGTCTGGTTGGGCGAGAGCTTGGTGACGAGTGGCTTGCCGGTGACCGCACGGCAGGCGGCAACGACGCGCGCCGACATGTCGGGATCGTTGCCGAATGCCACGCCGCCTTCCTTCACGTTAGGGCAGGAGATATTGATCTCGATGGCGTCGATCGGCGAGTCCTCGAAGCGGCGGGTGACCTCGACGTATTCTTCCACGGTGGAGCCGGATACGTTGGCGATGAAGCGCGTCTCGCCGAAATCCAGCTGTGGGAGGATACGGCTGACGACGTGATCTGCGCCTGGGTTCTGCAGGCCGATGGCGTTGAGCATGCCGGCCGGCGTTTCCGCGATCCGGTGTGGCCGGTTGCCGAGACGGGGCGACAGCGTGGTGCCCTTGAGACAGACCGCGCCGACATCGCTGTTGGAAAAGCCTGCGATGCGCGTATATTCTTCGCCGAAACCGACGCAGCCGGAAAGCAGCACCAGCGGCGTTGCAAACGGTAATCCGCAGAAATCCACACTGAGTTTTTGCGCGTCAGTACCACGCATCGGTATCAGGGTCTTGCAAGGGTGAGAGATGTTCCATGTCGTACTCTACCAGCCGGAAATTCCACCGAACACCGGCAATATCATACGCCTTTGCGCCAACACGGGCAGTACACTGCACCTGATACATCCGCTTGGCTTCGAGCTGGACGACCGCAGGCTGCGGCGCGCCGGGCTGGACTACCGCGAGTTTGCGGAGGTAGAGGAGCATGCCTCGCTCGCGGCATTTTCGCTGGCCGTGCAACCGACCGGTCTCCGGGCCGTTTCGACCCGGGGCGCACGTGTTTACTCGGATGTCGCCTACCGGCCGGGAGACGCGTTTCTGTTCGGGCCGGAAACACGCGGTCTGCCGGGAGAAATTCTGGACGGGCTCGGCGCGGAGTCGGTACTGCGCGTGCCGATGCTGCCCGGCAGCCGCAGCCTCAACCTTTCCAACGCGGTCGCGGTCCTGATCTACGAGGCATGGCGCCAGCAGGCCTTCAGGGGTTCGGCCGATTCACTCTGAACGGATGTCCTCGCGGGACAGAAGATTGTGGACGGCGTCACGCGGCGCAAGGCCCTCGTGCAAGACCCGGTAGACCTGTTCGGAAATGGGCAGCTCGACACGGTATGTCCGCGCCAGTCGGACGACTTCATGGGCGGTATTGAAACCCTCGACCACCTGGCCGATCTCCCTGACCGCGACATCAAGTGCCGTGCCGCGCCCGAGCGCAAGCCCCAGCCGGCGGTTGCGCGACAGGTCGTCGGTGCAGGTGAGAATCAGATCGCCCGTGCCGGCGAGTCCCATCAGCGTCTCGCGCCGCGCCCCCATGGCGTCGCCGAGCCGGATGATTTCCGCAAGTCCGCGCGTGATCAGTGCGGCGCGACTGTTGGCACCCAGATGCAGGCCGTCTGTGATCCCGGAGGCGATGGCCAGCACATTCTTTACGGTCCCGCCGAGCTGCACGCCCAGCATGTCGTCACTGGTGTAGACGCGCATCACATCGCCATGCAGCCGCGCCGCCAGATCGTTAGCGAACACCGCATTGGTGGATGCCACCGTCAGTGCGGTCGGCAATCCCTGCGCGACCTCGAGGGCAAAGGTCGGTCCGGACAGCACGGCGGCCGGATATCTCGTGCCCGCCACATCCTCGAGCACGTCACTCATGAACTTGCCGCTGCCATACTCCAGACCCTTGGTCGCCCAGGCGATGCGCCTGCGGGCATCGAGCAGCGGCATCAGCTTCACCAGCACTTCCCGAAACGCATGACTGGGTACGACGATCAGCAGGTCACGGGCCGCGCCGATGGCGGCAGCCGGGTCCGGCTCGATCCTCAGCCTGTCCGGGAACGGTATGCCAGGCAGAAACGCACTGTTGCAGCGCCCCCTGGCCAGGGTCTGCATGAAGCGGGGATCATGACCCCACAGGCAGGTGTCGTTGTTGTTTGCCGCGAGTCGTATCGCCAGCGCCGTGCCCCAGGAGCCGGCACCGATCACGGTGATCGAATCGCGATTCATGCTGGCCGTTCCGGCAGGTTCGCAGCCGGTCTATTCCCGAAGGCCCTCGTCGACTGCCGGTTGCGCGGCGTCGCCGGCCTCGGCAAGCCGTTTCCTGTACAGGGCATCGAAGTTTACCGGTGACAGCAGCAGCTGCGGGAAGCCGCCCCTTGTAACGAGATCGGAGATGACGAAGGCGGCATAGGGGAAAAGCTGGCGTGGACAGTAGACATGGAGGACATTGCGCAGACGCGTGTCATCGATGCCCTGCAGGTGGAAGATGCCGGCCTGCTGCACCTCCGCAAGGTAGGCCGTCTGATCCCCGACCGTCACGGTGACCGTCAGCGAGAGCACCACCTCGAAGTGATCGTGTGCCAGTTCGTTCAGTTGTTCTCCCAGATCCAGTTTGACCTTCGGTTTCCATTCCCTGGTGAAGACAGCCGGTGAGTTCGGCGTCTCGAATGAAATGTCCTTGATGTAGATCTTCTTGGTGTGTACGACTGGATTGTTTTCCTGGGCAGGGGCTGCATTCTGATCTTGTTCGGCCATGGCGGTGTTCCTGGTGGACTGAGGATGATGTAATACGGCTGCCGTGGTGTCGAAGCTGGCGTCTAGCCGCGTTTAGAAAGCGGCAGTTCGGCCTTTTGCCATCCAAGTATGCCGCCTTTCAGGTGGTAAACGGAAGTGAATCCCTGCTTGCGCAGCTTGCTGCATAAGCCCGTCGAACGGCTGCCGCTGTTACAGTAGACGATCACCGGCTGGTTCCGGAATTTATCGAGTGACGACAGGTTGTCGTCTGACGGCACGTTTATCGCATCGACCACGTGTCCCCCCCGGAAATCCTCGACACTGCGCATGTCGATCATTACGGCGTTGTCGTGATTGAGCATGCGGGTTGCCTCACCCGGCCCCACCTCGGTGACACCGCTCAGGCGGGTGCGGATTTCACCGCCGATCAGCAGTGCGAGTAAGGCGAACATTGCCAGGACCAGAAGCAGGTGATTGCTGCCAAACTCGATTAGCTGGTTGAAGTCCATGTAATCCTCGGGAATAGGCTGCCGCTGCAACTGGCATGGCCAGTGTTGTCAGTCATATCGCAAGACCGCCGGGCGGGCGGCCCGCATCAGGCACTGGTGCAGAACACCTCACGCATCATGCTGATCAGCCGGAGCGTGCGCGCGTCGCCCACGCGGTAGTACACGCGGTTGGCATCCTTGCGCGACGCGAGAATGCCCTTGTCGCGGAGAATGGCAAGATGCTGGGATATGTTGCTCTGCGAAGTGCCCACCCGTTCCACGATATCCTGAACACTGATCTCCTGGTCCCCCAGGGTACACAGTATTTTCAGTCGCAGCGGATGAGACATCGCCTTGAGCGAGCGCGAAGCGCGGTCGATGTCTTCAGCGCGGGTAATGAGTGGTTCATTATTTGCCGTCATCCAACAGCCCCCTGCGTGGTGTCGCTATATCCTACACGATTCATTATTAATACATTATACAATAATAAACCACTCGGACTAGAACCCTGTAACTAAAATAATCATCCGGCTGACCGGCCTGTCCCGACCTCGTTCCCGTAGGCAGGCCGGTGAAGATGGCGCTGTCCGGTTCGATAATTTAGACTTGCGTCCGGACGTATGAGTGGACCTAAGACACAGCACCGGAATCGCCCTGACCGCCCCATGGTTTTATTGATCCTGGATGGCTGGGGCATCAGCGACAGGCCACAACACAACGCCATCGCCGCCGCCCGCAAACCGGTCTGGGATGCGCTCTGGAGGGACTGTCCACACATGCTGATCCGCACCTCGGGTGCCGCCGTCGGCCTGCCGACCGACCAGATGGGCAATTCCGAGGTCGGCCATCTCAACCTTGGCGCCGGGCGCGTCGTGTACCAGGAGTTCACCCGTGTCAGCCGTGCCATCAAGACCGGCTCATTCTTCACCAACCTGACCCTGACGGATGCCGTCGACAAGGCCATCGAGCGCAACCGCGCGATCCATATCCTTGGCCTGCTGTCGGCCGGCGGCGTGCACAGCCATGAGGAGCATATCCACGCGATGGTCGAACTGGCCGTGCAGCGGGGCGCACGGAAGGTCTGGCTGCACGCCTTCCTGGACGGCCGGGATACGCTGCCGCGCAGCGCCGGGCCGTCTATCCGGGCCATGGAGGACCGCTTCGCCAGCCTGCAGGGCGGCCGTTTCGCCTCGCTCATCGGCCGCTATTACGCCATGGACCGCGACCATCACTGGCCGCGCATCCAGGCGGCCTACGATCTGATTACCCAGGGCAGGTCGGAGTATGTGGCGACCGACGCCCTCGCCGCGCTCGAGCAGGCCTACGCACGCGGTGAAGGTGACGAATTCGTCAGGGCCACGGCGATCGTTCCGGAGGGCGGCGGGCCGGTGCGCATCGAGGACGGTGATGTCGTCGTTTTCATGAATTACCGTTCCGATCGCGCGCGCCAGATCACGCGTCCCTTCATCGAGGCCGATTTCGACGGTTTCGCGCGCGAAGTTCAGCCCAGACTTGGTGACTTCGTCAGCCTGACCGAATACAAGGCGGACTTCAACGTGCGCGTCGCCTATCCGGCCGAACGCCTGAAAAACGTGTTCGGCGAATACATCGCCAACCATGGGCTGCGCCAGCTGCGCCTGGCGGAAACCGAAAAATACGCCCATGTCACATTCTTCTTCAATGGCGGCGTCGAGCAGGCCTTCGAGGGCGAGGACCGGATCCTGGTGAAATCGCCGATGGTGGCGACCTATGACCTGCAGCCAGAGATGAGTTCCGTCGAACTCACCGACCGTTTGCTGGAGGCGCTGCGGGGCGGCACCTACGATGTCATCATCTGCAATTTCGCCAACCCGGACATGGTCGGCCATACCGGCCGCTTCGATGCGGCGGTGAAGGCCATCGAGGCCGTTGACCGTGCGCTGGGTCGCATCCAGCAGGCCGTGCAGGAATGCGGGGGAGAGTTGCTGATCACCGCCGACCACGGTAATGCCGAGCAGATGCTGGACGCGGACACCGGTCAGCCGCATACGGCGCACACGAGCAATCCGGTGCCGCTGGTCTACATGGGGCGTCAGGCGCGCATGGGTGAACACGGCGCCCTTTCGGACGTGGTTCCCAGCCTGTTGTACCTGATGAACCTGGATATTCCGCCGGAAATGACAGGGACATCGCTGGTGACCCTGCTTTCCGACCGCGATGCGGACACGGCGCCGGCCGCCGAAAGGCATGGCTCAGGGGCCGCCTAGCCCGCTGCCGTGTCCGCTTCCCTGCCGGAGGCGTGATGGCGGAGGGATTTCCGCGCACGGGCGCAACCTCGCGCTACTCCTCGTCGCCTTCCTGCTGGCCGCCTCGCCGGGTGGCGGACCTGACGCCGCCGGTACCGCCCGCATCGCGCAGGAACAGGAAAAGCTGCAGCTGTTGCGTGATCGCATCAAGAGCCTCAGGGGTGACCTGGAAGCGGTACGCGGCCAGCACGATGCACAGCAGGCTGCGCTGGAGCAGACCGACACGGCCATCGGCCGGATCACGGCCGAGCTGCACAGGCTGGACGGAAAGGAAGCGGCGGCGCGTGCGGAGCTGGCGCGGCTCGAAGGCGAACGCGATACCGTCAGGTCTCGGCTCGACAGCCAGCGCGACGTGCTGGCGCGGGAACTGCTCGCGGCCTATCGAAACGGTCGCCAGGAACGCATCAAGCTGCTGCTGAACCAGGACGACCCCGCCCAGATCGGTCGCATGCTGGTCTACCAGGGCTATTTCACGCGCGCGCGCCACCGGCGCATGGAGGCGTTCCGCACCACCCTCGACCGTCTGCTAGCCGCCGAACAGGTGCTGCAAGAGCAGCAGGCGACGCTGGCCGGCCTGCGTGCCGATCAGGAACGCCAGGCGGCGCAGCTGGCCACGCAGAAGGACCGGCAGGCGGCCATACTCGACCAGTTGAAGTCGCGTCTGGCGAGCGGAACGTCGCGGCTGGACGAACTCGAGGCGGACGAACAACGCGTCAACAAACTGCTGACGGCGCTGCGGAAGGCATTGCGTGACATACCGGCTGACGGCGGCAACCAGCCCCTGGCCAAGCTCAAGGGCAAGCTGGAGTGGCCGGTGGCCGGTACCGTCAGCATGCGTTTCGGCGCCCGGCAGGCCGCTGGCAAGATGCATTCGCGGGGTGTGCACATCGCCACCCGTTCCGGCGCCGATATACACGCCATCGCCCGGGGGCGCGTGGTTTTCGCCGACTGGCTGCGCGGGTTCGGCCTGCTGATGATTCTCGACCATGGTAACGGCTACATGTCGCTGTATGGGGAAAACAGTAGTCTTTATAAGGAAGTTGGTGATTGGGTCGATCGTGGTGATGTCATCGCCGCGGCCGGCAACAGCGGCGGGCAATTGCGAACCGGCCTCTACCTGGAGCTGCGCAAGAACGGCCAGCCGATCAACCCGGGCGGCTGGTTCAAGGGAGAGCCGGCGGCGCGCCGGGCCGGCCGTGGCGCCAGCGGGGACGGTTGAATCTCAGGCGGTTTTGCTTGTCCTATTGCTGTCGGGCCCGGCGCTTCCACGCCAATCAAGGTGTTTCGCAACCAAGCCGATACCGCTTCAGGCAACGCTGTGATAGTGTTGATGTTTCCCGATAACAGCGCGGCTGCTGGCAGCTTCCCGCGGGACACCGACAGGTTGGCACACTACGGATACGACAAATGAGACCCAAACTGAAACCGAATTTCCAAAGTTATTTACTCCTGTCGATCGGCCTGATGACGGGCGTGCTGGTCTCGATCGGACATGGCGTATGGGCGGAGCGCGAGACGGCGCAGGCGACGCTTCCGATCGAGGAGCTGCGCACCTTCAGCGACGTGTTCGGCCGAATCAAGAACGACTATGTCGTCGATGTCGATGACAAGGAACTGATTGAAAACGCTATACGCGGCATGCTGTCGGGACTCGATCCCCATTCTTCCTATCTGGATTCCGAACAGTTCAACGAACTGCAGGTGGGTACATCGGGACAGTTCGGCGGTCTCGGCATCGAGGTGGGCATGGAAGACGGCTTCGTCAAGGTGATTGCACCGATCGATGATACACCGGCGCAGCGCGCGGGTATCCAGTCGGGCGATCTCATCATTCGCCTGGACGAAACGCCGGTCAAGGGCATGACGCTCAACGAGGCGGTCAAGATCATGCGCGGCGATCCGGGCAGCGACATCGTGCTGACCGTCGTTCGGGAAGGTCTCGATCAACCGATCAAGATCACCATCACACGCGACATCATCAAGGTGAAAAGCGTCAAGGCGCGCATGCTGGAACCCGGTTACGGCTATCTGAGGATTTCCCAGTTCCAGTCCAAGAGCGCAAACAACATGGTCGATGAGATCAACAAGCTCAAGAAGGCGCATGACGGCAAGCTGGAAGGACTGGTACTCGACCTGCGCAATAATCCTGGGGGCGTGCTCAACGGCGCCGTCGCGGTTTCCGATGCGTTCCTCACCAAGGGCATGATCGTGTATACCGAAGGCCGCATCGCCGATTCCAAGCTGCGCTTCAACGCCACCCCGGACGACATCCTGGACGGTGCACCGTTGGTGGTGCTCGTGAATCAGGGTTCTGCTTCGGCCTCGGAAATCGTCGCCGGCGCATTGCAGGACCACAAGCGCGCCATCATCATGGGCGCGAAGACCTTCGGCAAGGGCTCGGTGCAGACCATTCTACCGCTGAGCAACGATTCCGCGCTCAAGTTGACCACGGCGCGTTACTATACGCCGTCGGGGCGATCCATTCAGGCCGAGGGTATTACCCCGGATATCGAGCTTGAGCCGGTCCAGGTGTCGGCGGTGGACAAGGACATCGAGCCGTTGAAGGAGGCAAACCTGTCCAAGCATCTCACGAACGGCAAGTCGACCGGGAAGGAAGGCAAGTCCGATGACGGCAAGCCGGACGGCGAGGCGAGCAAATTGCTGAAAGACGATTACATGCTGTACGAGGCGCTCAACCTGCTCAAGGGTCTCTCCATCCTGCAGGCACGCATGCAGTAGACCCGGGCGGGCCGCCCGATGCCGTTACGCCCGTCCGGCTGGTTGATCGTCTGGTCCCTGGTTTTCCTGTCAACGGCGGGCGCGGGAGAACCGGTACGGACAGCCGATGTCAGGCCGCTGCCCGCCATCGCACTGATCATCGACGATCTGGGCAACCAGCGCCGGCCCGGAAGGCTGGCGGTGAAACTGCCCGGGCCGGTGGCCTGCGCCTTTCTGCCGCATGGTCCCTTCACCCGCGAACTCGCTCGCCGTGCCCATGCCGCGCACAAGGAAGTCATGCTGCACCTGCCCATGCAGCCACTCGAGTCCGAAGGCAACAGACCGGAGCCGGGCATGCTCGCGCTGGACATGACGTTCGACCAGTTTCGTGAGACGTTCGAACGGGATATCGCTGCGGTGCCGTATGTCAGTGGACTCAACAATCACCAGGGCAGCCTGCTGACACGGCACCCCGGCGACATGGGCTGGCTGATGCAGGCCATCCGCGGGCATGGTGGGCTGTTCTTCGTCGACAGCCGCACCACCCCTGCCACGGTGGCGCGACGGCTGGCGCAGGAATACGGTATTCCCAACAGTGAGCGCAACGTGTTTCTCGATAACGAACCGGAACCGGACAAGGTGCGCAGCAAGTTCCGCGAACTGGCAAGGCTGGCGCGCCGCAACGGTACGGCGCTAGGCATCGGGCATCCGCATCCGGCGACGCTCGAGGTGCTGGTTGATGAATTGCGCAAACTCGGCGATGATGGTGTGCAACTGGTTCCAGTCGCACGCCTGATCGAACTGCAGAAGGACAGTCAACTGGTATGGCAAACGTCCTCGTCCCGCTAGCACAGGGCTGTGAAGAGCTGGAAGCCGTGACGGTGATCGACCTGCTGCGGCGCGCCGGCGTCACGGTCGACAGCGCCGGGCTCGACGACCGCCCGGTGCGCGCGTCGCGCGGCACGGTGCTGGTTCCCGACATCACGCTGGACGAGGCGCTTACGCGTGAATACGACATGATCGTGCTGCCGGGGGGGATGCCGGGCGCGGATCACCTGATGAATGACACCAGGATCATCGGGCTGGTCAGCCGGATGGCTCAGCAGGACAAATACACCGCCGCCATCTGCGCCGCGCCCCGCGTGCTGGCGCGGGCCGGGCTGCTAGCCGGCCGGCGTGTCACCAGTTTTCCCGGGTCGCTCGACGTCGACGCGATAGCCGGTATCGACTATCTCGAGCAGCCGGTGGTCCGGGACGGCAGCATCATCACCTCGCGCGGGCCGGGAACCGCCATGGACTTCGCGCTCGAGCTGATCGATATCCTGTGCGGCCGGCAACAGCGCGATACGGTGGAGTCCGCCTTGCAGCGGCCGCGTTGATACAGCCACGTCGTAGGTGGCAGCGTGGACGGCTGCTGCGCAACCCGGACGTTATCGCGGATACCGGTGAGCGTGCGGTTGACGATTTCCCGTCCACACCGCCGCGCCACTGCCTGCAGTGGCTGATCAGTCCTCGCCGTCGTCGCCGGGCCAGTTGGTCGCCAGGAGGACCATGCCGGCGGCACCGGTCAGCCAGGTCAGCAGCGGCGCACCCAGCACCATGACCGGCGCGTAACCGTCCAGGCCATAGATCACGGCGGCACACAGCAGCAGGCCGCTGCCGGTAACGGCGCTGACCGTACGCCGGTTGGCGCGCCTAACCTCCCGGCGCAGGTGCCGGAGTTCCTTCGAACGCCATTCGAGCTGCAGCTTGCCGGTGCTTGCCTGCTCCAGCACGCGGTGCGCGAGCAGCGGCAGTTCGGGGAGGGCGGTGTTCCAGTCCGGTACATTCTCCTGGATGCTGTGCAACAGCGAGCGTGCGCCGAGCTGCTCGCTCATGGTCCGCTCCAGGAACGGTTTGGCCGTCGTCCAGAGGTCCAGTTCGGGGTAGAGCTGGCGCCCCAGTCCCTCGATGTTGAGCAGCGTTTTCTGCAGCAGTACCAGCTGGGGCTGCACTTCCATGTTGAAGCGGCGCGCCGTCTGGAACAGGCGCAGCAGCACGTTGCCGAAGGAGATCTCCTTGAGCGGTTTTTCGAAGATCGGCTCGCATACGGTACGGATGGCCGACTCGAATTCATCCACGCGCGTACCGTTCGGCACCCACTCGGATTCGACGTGCAGCTCGGCGACGCGCCGGTAGTCGCGGTTGAAAAAGGCCAGGAAGTTTTCCGCCAGGTAGCGCTGGTCGACCGGGTTCAGGGTACCCATGATGCCGAAATCGACCGCCATGTAGCGGCCGTCTCGGCTGACGAAGATGTTGCCGGGGTGCATGTCGGCGTGAAAGAAATTGTGGCGGAATACCTGGGTGAAAAAGATCTCTACACCGCGTTCGGATAGCAGTTTCAGGTCGATGCCGCTGGCACGCAGCGACTTGATGTCGCTGATCTGGATGCCGCGGATGCGCTCCATGACCAAGACTTCCGGACGGCAGAAGTCCCAGTAAATCTCCGGTACGTACAGCAGGTTGGTACCGGCGAAATTGCGGCGCAGCTGCGAGGCATTGGCCGCCTCGCGCAGCAGGTCGAGCTCGTCGTAGAGGGTTTTCTCGAATTCGGCGACGACCTCGCAGGGTCGCAGGCGTCGACCGGTCTGCCAGTAGCGCTCGGCGAGGCCCGCCACCGTATACAGCAGGTTGACATCGCGCTCGATGAGATATCTGACGTTGGGCCGCAGCACCTTGATGACGACCTCGGTACCGTCTTTCAGGCGTGCGGCATGGACCTGGGCGATCGAAGCCGATGCGAGCGGGGCTTCCTCGAACTGCTCGAACAGACTCGTGACCGGCAGGCCGAAGACCTTTTCGATCAGCGCCTTCGTCAGGCTGCCGGGAAACGGTGGAACATCATCCTGCAGGTGCGCCAGTTCCTGGGCGATGTCCTCGGGCAGCAGGTCCTGGCGGGTGGACAGGATCTGGCCGAATTTGACGTAGATCGGACCGAGCTCCTCCAGTGCGCGGCGTATGCGCAGTCCGCGTGGGCCGCGCTTGTGTGGAATCCAGTTCCATGGCGCCAGGTAGTACAGGAAGCGGAACGGCCTGAACAGATGCGTCGCCAGGATGAGCTCGTCTAGTCCGTGCCGGACGAGCACGAAGTTGATATGGATCAGGCGGACGAGCTGGGCGGGCCGGATCACGTCGGTTTCGCTCCGTCTCCCGCCTGCTGCAGGCGCCTGATGCGCGCCGCCAGCCGGTCGGAATCCATTCGAAGGCGCGCGACGTCGGCAACGAAGTTCTCGACCTCGATACGCGCCGGCAGCAGGCGCAGCTCCTCCTTCAGGTATTCGCCGACATCCTGCTCCAGGCTCACCCGGCCGTCGCGCATCACACCGAGTGTGCGGCGTGCGAGATTGCCGAGCTGGTGTGCGAGTATGTCGCCGGTCAGACGGGACAGGTGCTCTTCCCAGTCGATTTCCAGGTCATCGAGGATGGCCTTGAAGGCCTGTCCGGTTTCGACGTCACCGCTGATGGTGACCTCGCCCGAGAACAGTGTCTTGCCGGTATCACCGCCGAGACCGAGGCGGGCGAGTGCCAGCGGACTGCCATGCAGGGTCGTATCGACCGGTCCTTCGTGCTGACCGCTGATACGGATGCCGTGACTGCCCGGATAGAGGAACAGCTGCAGGCCGGCTCCCTGCAGGTCGATGCCGATGCAGCGCTGCTCGAGCGCGGCCAGGCGGTCCCGGTTGTCCGGGTCGAGCCCCATCCAGGCGTTGGCGGCGGACTCGATGGCACGGAGGAAACCGGAAGGCAGCGTCATGCCGCCGTGCGTGTGCCTGCCGGCGTCGTGATCAGAACTTGTAGCCACGATGAATGGCGACGATACCGCCGGTCAGATTGTGATAGTCGCACTGCTCGAGGCCCGCCTGTTCCAGCATGGCCTGCAGCGCGTGCTGGTCCGGGTGCATGCGTATGGATTCCGCCAGGTAGCGGTAGCTGTCGGCGTCTCGGGCGACCAGCCGTCCCAGCCTGGGCAGAATGCTGAACGAATAGAAATCATAGGCCGGTTTCAGCGGTGCGGCGGGGCGTGAAAATTCCAGTACCAGCAGGCGGCCGCCGGGGCGCAGTACCCGCTGCATCGAATACAGCGCCGCCTGCTTGTCGGTGATGTTGCGCAGGCCGAAGGCGATCGTGATCAGGTCGAAGCTGTTGTCGGGGAACGGCAGCTGCTCGGCATTGGCCAGGGCAAAACTCACGTTGCCGCTGATGCCGCGGTCGAGCAGGGCACGGCGGCCGTTCTCCAGCATCGCGGCGTTGATGTCCGCCAAAACCACGTGGCCGCCGGGACCGGTGTGCGGCGCCATCAGCCGGGTCAGGTCGCCGGTTCCAGCCGCCAGGTCCAGGATCGCCTGGCCGGGACGGATTCCGGCCATATTGACCGCGTAGCGTTTCCAGAGCCGGTGTACGCCGAACGACATGAGATCGTTCATCAGGTCATAGTTGTCGGCGACTGAATCGAAAACCGTGCGCACGAGGCGCGCCTTGTCACCGACCGGCACATCGCGAAATCCGAAATGGGTCAACTTGTCAGGCATGGCGGCTCGTTACCTGCTGGAGATGATAAATTTACCGTAAAGACCGGCATCGCGCAGGGTAAAATGCCGTGCCGGGCGCAAGCCGCCATCCGTCAGCTGCTGGTTTCCCGGCGGGCGTGGCCGGCGGCGGCCAGTTTGTCCAGGTATTCCTGCCAGTATCTGTCCCGGTTCCTGCCCAGGTCGTAGAGTGTTTCCCAGGAATAGATGCCGGTGTCGTGACCGTCATCGAAGGTCGGCTGGATGGCGTAGCTGCCGACCGGGTCGACGCGGGTGACCATGACGTCCTCCTTGCCGATCTGCAGTACGCCCTGGCCGGGCCCGTGACCCTGCACCTCCGCGGAAGGCGAGTGAACGCGCAGGAATTCATAGCTCAGTGCGAATTGTTCTCCGCTGTCGAAGGCGATTTTCAGGACGCGGGATTTCTGATGCAGGCTGATCTCAACGGGTTTCGGTGTTCCGGGCATGGTTTTTCCTTTGTTGGGGTGTTTGTCGTTGGCGCACTGCGATGCGCCTGATCCGTTAGAGTATATACCGGCTGAGATCCTCGTCCTGCACCAGCGCGGCGAGGTGTTCGTCGACATAGGCCGCGTCGATGCGCGCGGTACTACCGGCACGGTCGGTCGCCTCGAAAGAGACCGTCTCCAGCAATCGTTCCAGCACCGTGTGCAGGCGCCGGGCGCCGATGTTCTCGGTACGCGCGTTGATGCGGCTGGCGATTTCCGCGATCCGCTCGATGCCGTCCGCACCGAAGTCCAGGATGACGGACTCGGTGGCCAGCAACGCCGCGTACTGGTCGGTGAGCGAGGCGTCCGGTTCGGTGAGGATGCGCACGAAGTCGGCGGCGTTCAGGTCGTCGAGCTCGACGCGGATCGGCAGGCGTCCCTGCAGTTCCGGGATGAGGTCGGAGGGCTTGGACAGGTGGAAGGCGCCCGAGGCGATGAACAGGATGTGATCGGTCTTGATCATGCCGTGCTTGGTGGTGACGGTACAGCCTTCCACCAGTGGCAGGAGGTCGCGCTGCACGCCTTCGCGCGAGACATCTGGTCCGCTGCTCTCGCCGCGCCGCGTGACCTTGTCGATCTCGTCGATGAACACAATGCCGTTCTGTTCGACGTTTTCCAGCGCGCTCTGCTTGAGTTCGTCCTCGTTGATCAGGCGTGCGGCCTCCTCCTCGGTCAGCAGGCGCCGGGCGTCGCGGATACGCAGATGGCGGGTCCGCGTGCGCCGGCCACCCATGTTCTGGAACATATCCTGCAGCTGCCCGGTCAGTTCCTCCATGCCGGGTGGCGCCATGATCTCCACGCCGACCGGGGTGGCCGACACGGTGATCTCGATTTCCCTGTCGTCGAGCGCGCCCTCGCGCAGGCGCTTGCGGAACTTCTGGCGGGTGTCGGAATCGCCCTGACCGTCCTCGTCCGGCGCCATGCTGCGCGGACCCGGCAACAGGACGTCCAGGATGCGGTCCTCGGCGGCGTCTTCCGCGCGGTGGCGGACCCTGGACATGGCGGTTTCGCGTGCCATCTTCATCGCCGCGTCCACCAGGTCACGCACGATGGACTCGACGTCCCGGCCGACATAGCCCACTTCGGTGAACTTGGTTGCCTCGACCTTGATAAACGGCGCGTTGGCCAGTTTGGCCAGGCGGCGTGCGATCTCGGTCTTGCCCACACCGGTCGGCCCGATCATGAGAATGTTCTTCGGGGTGATCTCGGCGCGCAGGGCCTCGTCGACCTGCATGCGGCGCCAGCGGTTGCGCAGGGCGATGGCCACGGCCCGCTTGGCGGCATCCTGGCCGATGATGTGCTTGTCCAGCTCCTGGACGATCTCTCTTGGGGTCATTTCAGACATATTCGTGACTGTTTGTGGTTTTGGCGACGGGTTGCTTGCCGGTCAGCGGGCGCTCACGACACACGGCCGCGGCTCACGAGGTGCCGAGTTCCTCGAGCGCCAGGTTGCCATTGGTGTAGATGCAGATGTCGGCCGCGATACGCAGCCCCGCCTCGGTGATTGCACGGGCATCGAGCTCGGTATGATCCAGCAGCGCGCGCGCCGCGGCCTTGGCATAGGCGCCGCCCGAACCGATCGCCATGATCGAGCGTTCCGGCTCGATGACATCCCCGTTGCCGCTGATGATCAGCGAGGACTCGTGATCCGCCACGGCCAGCAGGGCCTCGAGGTTGCGCAGCATCTTGTTGGTACGCCAGTCCTTGGCCAGTTCGACGGCGGCCCGGGTCAGCTGGCCGGTATGCTTTTCCAGTTTGCCCTCGAACAGTTCGAAGAGCGTGAAGGCATCGGCCGTGCCGCCGGCAAAACCGGCGATGACGCGGTCGTTGTACAGACGACGCACCTTGCGGGCATTGCCCTTCATCACGGTATCACCCAGGGTGACCTGGCCGTCGCCGCCGATGACGACACTGTCGCCGCGGCGCACGGATAATATGGTTGTCCCGCGAAACTGGTTCACGCGCTGGCTCCTGCCGGTTAGAGGGCGCTCGATTGTACACCATACTATTGGGGCGATCGGGCCGATCCCAATGGCCCACTCCAGGTTTGTCGCGCAGGCCGCGGTGTCCTCCCCTGGCCCTCGAGCCTGTCATCCCGGATCGGGTGAAAAATGATGGGCTGCAAATCCGGGGCAGGCTCTAATTTTCCGAACGATCGGCAGCGCGCGGCCGGAATCCGGCCGCGCGCGACGGATCGTGCCGCTTGTAGAGGGCCAGTGATTAAGACCGGAATGGTGTCGGACGACCGCTTGCCGGGCCGGTTGATTATCTGTAATAGACTGATTATAAAATATGTTTATTATATTTTAGATAGTGCTCCATTTTTAGAGTCACCGATAGGGGGTCTCTAATCCCCCCACCTTCAGGCGGCGGATCGATCTGCACGTCGATACTCTGAGCGGAATGGCCGGGCCGCATGAAAGCAGGGTTTCTTCTCCCGTCGGGAGAGGGTCAGGACGAGGGGACAAGTAACCGTGTTTTTCCGTTTGACGCTCCGCTCCCACACCCGCCCCCTGAGGGTGAGGGGGTTGACCGGCCGTCTGGCCGGTCGATCCGGCTTTCAGCCGTAACCCGAAGCCACCGGCTTGAGCCGGTGGACTATTCACTCATATCTTCAATTGCTGTCGGTCGGCTCCGTCAGCTCGCGCCGGGGGTCAGGAGCGACGCGACTTGCGGGCGCGTGGGTGAGCCTGGTCGTAGACCTGGGCGAGGTGCTGGAAATCGAGGTGGGTATAGATCTGGGTGGTGCTGATATCGGCATGTCCGAGCAGCTCCTGGACTGCACGGAGATCACCGCTCGATTCCAGCAGATGGCTGGCGAAAGAATGACGCAAGGTATGCGGATGGAGGTTGCCGGGCACCTGGCGCGACCGGCCGTGCTGCCGGATGCGGTGCTGGACGGCGCGGGCACCGATCCGGTGTCCGTTGCGACCGGTGAACAGGGCGCTCTCGCCACCGGTGCCGGGACGCAGGGCGAGCCAGGCGCGCAGTGCCGCGATCGCCTTGCGACCGACCGGCACGACGCGCGTCTTGGACCCCTTGCCCGTCACCCTGACCACACGCGCGTCGAAATCGATATCCGTCGTGTCGAGTGCGACCAGTTCGGCCAGCCGCAGTCCGGAGGAATACAACAGCTCCAGGACGGCGAGATCGCGCACCACCAGCGGGTCGGTGCTGGACCCGCGCAGCAGACGATCGAGATCATCCACGCTCAGGGTGTCCGGCAGGTGACGCCGGGCGCGCGGCGCCTGTACGTCCAGACCGGGATTCACGCGCACGGCGCCTTCGCGCAGCAGGTAATCGTAGAAGGTGCGCAGCGCCGACAGACACCGCTGGATGCTGCGGGCGCTGAGGCCGCGGCGGTGTGCCCGGGCGGCGTACTGGCGGACCTGGCGGGTTTCGAGGCGGTTCCAGTCGCCCACGCCGTTGTCCCGACACCAGGTCTGCACCGACTCCAGGTCGCGCCGGTAGTGTTTGCGGGTATTCTCCGACAGGCGGCGTTCGGTCTGCAGGTGATGCAGGAAGCGCGTGATCCAGTCGGTGGTATCGGCGCTCACGTGCCGGTTAAGCAGTCGTGTGGCCGTTCAGCGCCCGGCGTCGGGGTTCATGATGCCGATCTTCTTGGTGTGCAGCGCGAGCAGGGTGCCGAGCAGCTCTCCCAGGTGGGTCAGGAACAGGGTGCCCATGCCGGGGTGGAAATGGCTGGCCTCCTGGCTGCCGACGGCCAGCAGCCCGAAGTTGCATCTCTGGCCGAGCGGGACCAGCGCGGCGGACTCGATGGCCTGCGCCTGGTCGCCGAACAGGTACTGGAGCTGTTCCTTCTTGAAGCGGCCGCATTGCGGGCGTGCGGTCTTCAGGAAGGTCTCGAAGTGCTCCAGGTCGGTGCTGTCCGGATTGAAGATGTCGACGCCGCTCTCGCGGGCCTGCATGTCGGTCAGGCCGACGATGCGCAGCGTGACGGTGTCGGCCTTGAATTCTCCGATCAGGTTTTCCCGCAGCGTATCGAGCAGGGCCTCGAGGCAATTGGCGCTGATCAGGTCCAGCGTCAGCTGGTGCATGCGCTCGTTGAGTCGGTTGTTGTCGCGGGCCACCTGGACCAGGTCCATGAGCTTGCGTTTGAGTTGGGTGTTCTGGTCGCGCAGCACCTTGACCTGGTGTTCGACCAGCGATACCGCGGGTCCGCAGCTGTGCGGGATTTCCAGGTTTGCCAGCAGGCTGGTGTTGTTCTGGAAAAACTCGGGATTCTCGCGCAGGTAGTCGGCGACGGACTTCTCGTCGGGCGGCTCTGTCACCGGCCGGGTCTGCTGTGATGTGGTCATAGCTCGATGCGCCCCTGGTAGACGGTCGTGGCGGGTCCGGTCATCATAACCGCATAGCCGGTTCCCGGCCAGCTTACCACAAGTTCGCCGCCGTTCAGGATGACTTTCACCGTTTCTTCCAGCTCGCCCCACAGCCGACCGGCCACCACCGCGGCGCAGGCGCCGCTGCCACAGGCCAGCGTCTCGCCGGCGCCGCGCTCGTAGACCCGCACGCGCACGGTTTTGGCATCCACGATCTGCATGAAGCCGGCATTGACGCGCTCGGGAAAGCGTGGATGCCGCTCGATCAGCGGGCCCAGGCTGGCCAGCGGTGCCGTGGCGATGTCGGCCACGCGCAGCACGGCATGGGGATTGCCCAGGGAAAGCGCACCGATTTCATACTGCCGGCCGTCCACCTCCAGGGGATAGCGCTCGGCCGCCGTCTCCGCCAGGAACGGGATCTCGGCCGGCGCCAGGCGCGGTACGCCCATGTTCACGGTGATCCGCCCGTCCGGATCGCGCACCAGCTCGAGCATACCGCCGAGGGTCTCGACCCGGAGCCGCAGGTGGTCGCTCAGCCCGTGTTCGTGCACGAATTGCATGAAGCAGCGTGCGCCGTTGCCGCACTGGGCGACCTCGCCCCCGTCGGCATTGAAGATGCGATAACGGAAATCCGCGTCAGCCGTGGTCGCCGCCTCGACCAGCAGCAGCTGATCGAAGCCGATTCCGAAATGCCGGTCCGCGAGCCGGCGCACCTGCTCCGGCGTCAATGCGATTGTCTGGTGGATGGCGTCGATGACGACGAAGTCGTTGCCGAGGCCGTGCATCTTGGTGAAATCGAGGCTCATGGACCGCATCGTGCCATGCTTTTGGAAAAATATCCCGCCTTGCGTCGGAACCCCGGAAAAACCAGCCCCGCGCAAGGGTGCAGAGGCGCAGGGAAATACGATTCAGCAGAATCCGTTTTCGACACGCGTCATGAACGAGGGATCCGATCCGGGATTGCTGACTCAATCAGGCGCCTCGCACGAACGAGGCTTTGCCTTCCTGGCGTGACTCCGGGTGACAGAAAGTTCAGAACCTGTCTCATAATCCTGCGCGGCCGTGGGGATTATGAGGCGGGTTCTACTCAGGCAGCAGATGCTCGCCGCGATACAGGTCGGCGACGGTCTCGCGCTCGCGCACCAGGTGCACGTGCGTACCGTCCACCATGACCTCCGCCGCGCGCGCGCGGGTGTTGTAGTTCGAGCTCATGGTGAAGCCGTAGGCGCCGGCCGAACGCACGGCGAGCAGGTCGCCGGTGTCCAGATGGAACACGCGCTGCCGGCCGAGAAAGTCGCCGGTCTCGCAAACCGGGCCGACGATGTCATAGGTGGTTGCTGCGCCGGCACGCGGCCGGACCGGCACGATCTCGTGCCAGGCGTTGTACAGCGCCGGCCGCGCCAGGTCGTTCATCGCCGCATCGACGATGGCGAAGTTCCGGTGCGCGGTGTGTTTGAGATATTCCACGCGCGTAAGCAGGATGCCGGCGTTGCCGGCGATGGCGCGTCCGGGTTCCAGCAGGATTTCCTGGGTGCGGCCGGCGAGACGGGTCATCAGCGCCTTGACGTAGCGGTCCGGGGAGGGCATGGCATCCGCCGGCCGGTAGGGAATCCCCAGGCCGCCGCCGAGGTCGATGTGGGCGAGCCGGATACCGTCTTCCTGCAGGCGATCGACCAGCACAAGGACGCGGTCCAGTGCGTCGACGAACGGCGCCACATCCTTCAGCTGCGAGCCGATATGGCAGTCGATGCCGGTGACGTGCAGGTGGGGGAGTTCGGCTGCGGCGCGGTAGACATCGCGCGCGACATCCACCGCGATCCCGAACTTGTTGTCGCGCAGGCCGGTGGAGATGTAGGGATGCGTCCCAGCGTCGACATCGGGATTGACGCGCAGCGAGACCGGGGCGGTGCGGCCGCATTCGGCGGCGACCCCGTTGAGCCGTTCCAGTTCGGCTTCCGATTCGACATTGAAGCAGCGGATGCCGGACTCCAGGGCCCGGCGCATCTCCTCGGTGCCCTTGCCGACGCCGGAGAACACGATCCGCTGGGGATCGCCGCCGGCGGCCACCACGCGCTGCAGCTCGCCGCCCGATACGATGTCGAAGCCCGAGCCCAGCCGGGCGAGGATTTGCAACACGGCCAGGCTGGCATTCGCCTTGACGGCATAGCAGACCAGGTGCGGATGGGCGGCCAGGGCGTCGTCGAACACGTGCCAGTGGCGTTCCAGCGTGGCGCGGGAATAGACGTAACAGGGTGTCCCGAAGCGTGCCGCAATCTCCTCGAGGGCGATTTGCTCGGCATACAGTCGGCCGTCATGATACCCGAAGTGATCCATGCATCATTCCTGGCGGTCCGGGGCCTGAGTCCCGGGTGCGGGTGCGGGCGACGGGTTGTCCGCCGCGGGTGGCGGTTTTTCCGGCAGGTACAGCGGTCCGGCCTGGCCGCAGGCGGCCAGGCACAGCAACAGGGGCAGGAGCTTCAGATGGCGGATATGCATGGCGGCGTCCGGTTGGGGTTGGCGAGAGTATACGTGGACGTCCCGTCAAACCCAATTTGGTGCCGTCGCCGGAAAACCCCCGTGCCGCCCGCCCTGGCGGCGCCCGTAGACCGTGGGTCAGTGTGGGCCGCGGTGATACGCAACAGGGATGACCTCTGCCGACTGATTCGGGCATACTCGCCGCATGACATCGCCCCTGCTCGATGCGGTCGAGTTCAACCCGCCCGGTACACCGTCGGCCTGCCTGATCTGGCTGCACGGGCTCGGCGCCGATGCCCATGATTTCGAGCCGCTGATTCCGCAACTCGGTATCGTCGAGGCGCTTGGCGTGCGGGTCGTGCTGCCGCAGGCTCCGCAACGTCCGGTCACGATCAACGGCGGCATGCGCATGCCAGCCTGGTACGACATCGCGGCGCCCGATTTCCACGCGCGCGAGGATGCGGCGGGCATCCACCAGTCGCAGCGGCAACTGCAGGCGTTGATCGAGCGCGAACTCGCTGCGGGTATTCCCTCGCGACAAATCGTGCTGGCGGGTTTTTCCCAGGGCGCCGCGCTCGTGCTGCACACCGGGCTGCGCTATCCACAGCCACTGGCGGGTATTATCGTCCTGTCGGGTTGGCTGCCGCTGCGTGAGTCGCTGGCGGCCGAGGGACACGCGGCAAACCGTACCGTACCGGTCATGATGATGCACGGTACGCTGGACAGCGTCGTGCCGGTGCAGCTGGCGCTGGCCTCGCGGGATATTCTCGTGCAGCAGGGTTACACGGTCGGCTGGCACGCCTGGCCGATGATGCAGCATGCACTGTGCGCCGAAGAGGTCGCGGTGATCAGGGAATGGTTGTGGCGTGTGCTGGCGACCGGGGCCTGAGGCCGGCCTCAGACGGCGATCGAACGGCCGCTGTCGTTGTTGCGCGCTTCCATGAGCGCCACCTCGGCGCGCTCCAGCATGGTGTCCGCGTCATCGTTCTTCTGGCACTGGGTGATGCCGAAGCAGGTGTGCAGGTCCGCGCCGATCGTGCCGCTCAGTCTGGCGATACGCTCGGCCAGCTTCTCCACCAGCTGCAGTGCCGCGTCCTGGGTGGTTTCCTGCAGGACCAGGATGAAATCCTGATCGCTGTTGCAACCGACCAGGTCGGCCCAGCGCGTCTGGTCCTTGAGCAGGTGCGCGACCTGTGCCAGCGCACGTTCACGTACGTCCGCCGGATTGGTGACGAGGCTCATGTTGACCAGTGTCAGCGGGTGGTTGTAACGGCGGCAGCGTGAGACCATCGGTTCCAGCGACACCTGGATGCCGTACTGGCTCAGCAGGCCGGTAAGCCGGGTATCGCGCAGTGATTGTGCCTTGAGCTGGCTGGCGAGAGTGTCGCGTTCCTTTTTGAGCCGCAGCTTTCCGGTGATGTCGAGGTAGAAGTGTGCGACCTCGCCCGGTCTGCCCGTGATGGCGACGGTTTCGATGGCGAGCCAGCATTCACTGCCATCCGGCAGGGTCCAGTTGAGCACCGAGTCTTCCGCCAGCAAGGGCGCGATCAGGTCGTCTGGCGGGGAACCCCGGGTCAGGCCGTCGGCGGCATCGCCGAGCAGCGCGGTGAAGGCCTGGTTGTAGGTGCGGATCCTGCCGTTTTCCTCCAGCAACATGGCCATCGGACAGATATCCAGCAGTTGCAGGGCTTCGTGCAGCGGTACGTCTTTCATGGTATCGATGGGCCGTGAACGGTTCGGTTATGTGTCGGCCGCCGGCCGTCAAGGTTCAGCGGCTTGATGAACATTAGCAAATGTATTCAGTATCTGGCCAGTCGCTGGCGCGCAGCGGCAACCGCGACGTGCACCTGCTGCGGCGCGGTGCCGCCGCTGTGACTGCGTGCCGCCATGGAACCTTCCAGCGTCAGCACACCGAACACGTCATCCCCGATGACGCCTGAAAACGCCTGCAGTTCCGCCAGCGACATTTCGCCCAGGTCCTTGCCGGACCCGATGCCATGACGCACGGCACGCCCGACGATCTCGTGCGCATCGCGAAAGGCAATGCCTTTGCGCACCAGGTAATCGGCCAGGTCGGTGGCGGTGGCGAAGCCCCGGAGTGCGGCCGCGGCCATGGTGTCCCGCCTGAGCGCGACGGCCGGCATCATGTCGGCGAACACCCGCAGCGCGCCGCCCAGCGTATCCACGGTGTCGAACAGCGGCTCCTTGTCTTCCTGGTTGTCCTTGTTGTAGGCGAGCGGCTGGCTCTTCATCAGCATCAGCAGGCTGACGAGGTGGCCGGTGACCCGGCCGCACTTGCCGCGCACCAGTTCCGGTACGTCGGGATTCTTCTTCTGCGGCATGATGCTGGAGCCGGTGCAGAAGCGATCCGGCAGTTCGATGAAACCGAACTGCGCCGAGGTCCAGAGTACCAGTTCCTCCGAGAAGCGCGAGAGGTGGGTCATGATCAGTGCCGCCGCCGCGCAAAACTCGATGACGAAGTCGCGGTCGCTGACCGCGTCCAGTGAATTGCCGGCCGGGGCATCGAAACCCAGCAGCTGCGCGGTGTAGTCGCGGTCGATGGGGAAGCTGGTGCCGGCCAGTGCGGCAGCGCCCAGCGGCATGATGTTGACCCGCTTGCGGCAATCGAGCAGGCGCTCGTGGTCGCGTTCCAGCATCGCCTCCCATGCCAGCATATGATGACCGAAACTGACGGGCATGGCGACTTGCAGGTGGGTATAGCCCGGCATGATAGTGTCGGCCTCGCGCGCGGCAAGGTCGACCAGCGCGCCCTGCAGGCGGGTCAGCTGCCTGCACAGGGTGTCGATCTCGTCGCGCAGGTACAGGCGCAGGTCGGTGGCAACCTGATCGTTGCGGGAACGGCCGGTGTGCAGTTTCTTGCCGGTTTCACCGATCCGCTCGATCAGGCGCGCCTCGATGTTCATGTGAATGTCTTCCAGCGCGATCGACCAGTTGAAGTCGCCGCGCTCGATCTCGGCCTGGATATCGGCGAGCGCGCCGACGATCCGCTCCGCCTCGCCGGCCGTGAGCAGGCCGACGTGCGCCAGCATGCGGGCGTGCGCCTGCGATCCGGCGATGTCGTGACGGTAGAGCCGGTGGTCGAAGCCGATCGAGGCGGTGAAGGCTTCGACGAAGGCATCGGTGGACTCGGTGAAGCGTCCGCCCCAGGGCTTGGTGACTGCTGTTTCGTCGGTCATGGTCGTGTCGGTGTGTCGATGTGCGCGCAGTATATCGAATCCGCGCCGGCCTAGCGTTCCACACGGGGGGGGCCGGCGCAAGGGGAACAGCCGGCGCGTGGCGCGGGTGAGAGGGTGAGCTGATGTATCGCTGGCTGGACGAGGACCATCAGGCCTGCAGACCGGACCGCCCATGAAGGTGCTTGTGATCGATGCCGCCTGGGCGGAACATGCCCGTCTGTGCCGGCTGCTGAAGGTGATGGCACGTGGCCGGACCGAGGTGCCGGACGGTCCGGATGCGCTGCTGGCGGTGATGGCGCACCGGCGCCCGGGGGAATTGGTGCTGCTGCAGGCGGGCCAGTGCACCGAAGCGCGCCGTCACATCTGTGCGTCTGTGCTCGGCGGTCTGCAGCGCCTTCCGATCGCGGAGATCCGCTACTTCCAGGCCGAGCACAAGTACGTCTGGGTGCGCACCGTGGAGCACCGACTGCTGATCCGGGCATCGCTGCAATCGCTTGCAGGGGAATATCCCGGTCGTTTCGTCCGCATCCATCGCAATGCCCTGGTGGCCATACACTACCTTTCCGGACTGTACCGGCTTGGTGACGGGCGCTACCGGGTCCGGCTGGCCGGCATCGAGGAGACGCTGGCGGTCAGTCGCCGCCGGCTCGCCGCGGTCCGTCGCCTGATCAGGGAGGGTGAGGGCAATCTTGATTACCGCGACACCGCGTCGACCACGGGCAAGTAGCCACCCCTGCCAGGCTGGACCCACGGCAGCGTCAACCGGGCGGGGCAGGGCCCGGCGTGACGACGTGTTCGATTCAGGCTTTTCCCCTGCACGCTGTCACGGCACGGGGTCGCAGCCGGCGTAGCGCAGCGGGCTGTCCGGCTCGCGTATCTTCAGCAGCGCGGTATCGATGCAGGCATCCAGGTAGCCGCCGAACAGTTCCGGCGTATTGATGCCGGTCATGCGCTCCGCCAGTTCGCGGCCGGTGCCGTCGATGAACACCAGGGTCGGCGTCACCCAGGCCCGGTAGCGGCTCGCGATCGTGCCGGCTTCCCGTCGCGTGCCATCGAAGTCGGTCGCGTGCTGGCCGGTATCCAGCAACAGCCGCCGGATGATGACCTTATCGGTGTATTCGCCGCTGATCAGCATGGGCCGGAGGAATTCATCCTCCAGCTGCGTGCAATAGGTGCAGCCGGTCGCGCTGAACACCAGCAGTATGGGCAGTCGCTGCGCCTGCGCCAGGTGCCCGACCTGCTGCAGGTCGGTACCGTACGGCACATCGACGGATGCCGGCGCCGGCTTGGCGACCAGTCCGCCTGCCGCGGCTGCGGCTGCGGCGACAATCAGCAAGAAATGTCTTATCATGCATCCATTTAGAAGCAGGTCTGTTACCGATGTCAACTAACACGATACGCATCGCGACCCGGAAAAGCCCGCTTGCGCTATGGCAGGCGGAACACGTCCGCGCCAGTCTACTGGCGCTGCATCCCGAACTGTCGGTCGAGCTGGTCACGATGACCACCCAGGGCGATCGGGTGCTGGACAGCCCGCTGGCCCAGATTGGCGGTAAGGGCTTGTTTGTAAAAGAACTTGAGCAGGGCATGCTGAATGGTGCGGCAGATATCGCCGTGCACTCCATGAAGGACGTCCCGGCCGAACTGCCTGAGGGTCTGATGATCGGCGCCATTCTCGAGCGCGAGGACCCGCGCGATGCCTTTGTTTCCAGCCGGTATGCGGACATCGCCGCGCTGCCGCGGGGGGCGCGCGTCGGCACCTCCAGCCTGCGCCGCCAGTGCCAGCTGCGCGCACTGCGCCCGGATCTCGAGATCCTCGAACTGCGCGGCAACGTGGGGACCCGGCTCGACCGGCTGGATGCCGGGGATTACGACGCCGTCGTACTGGCCTGCGCCGGTCTCAGGCGCCTCGGCCTGCAGTCCCGGATCACACTGGCACTGGCGGACGAGGTAATACTGCCGGCGATTGCGCAGGGCGTTATCGGCATCGAGTGCCGCAGCCGCGACGGGCGGCTGCGGGAGCTGATCAAACCGCTTGACCATGCCGTGACGGCGACCCGCACACGGGCCGAGCGTGCCATGAACGCTCGGCTAGCCGGCGGCTGCCAGGCACCGGTGGCCGGCTATTCGGAGATTATCGACGGCAATCTGGAGCTGCGCGGTCTGGTGGGTCGTCCCGATGGCAGCGATATCATACGCGGCGCGATCACCGGCCCGCCCGAGGAGGCCGAGGCGCTGGGTCGGGAGCTGGCCGAGGATCTGCTGGCGCGCGGCGCCGGAACGATACTCGACGAGCTTTCGGGTGGCTAGACCACGTATCCTGGTGACGCGCCCTTCCGGCCAGGCGCAGGGCCTGTGCGACCGCATCGCGGCGCTGGGCGGCGAAGCCGTCGAACTGCCCGCCATCGAGATTCACCCACCCGGGGACCCCGCGCCGCTCGAGGCGCTGGTCGAGCGGCTCGATACCTTCGACCTTGCTGTTTTCGTCAGTGTCAATGCCGTGCAGCGCGGGCTGGAATTCATCCTGGCACGGCGTAACTGGCCCGCCTCGGTCCCGATCGCCGCGGTGGGGCTCGCTTCCAACGCCGCCCTGAAACGGCACGGCCTGCATGCCGGTCTCGTGCCCGCGAATGAATTCAGCAGCGAAGGTCTGCTGGCGCTTGACGCGTTGCAGGACATGCATGCAAAGCGCGTGGTGATCCTGCGCGGCAACGGCGGACGCGAGACGCTGTTCGAGACGCTGACCGCGCGCGGCGCGCGGGTCGAGTACGTCGAGGTTTACCGCCGCGCGCGGCCGGACATCGATCCGGACACGATGCGGGTGTTGTTACAGCCGGGTTATCTTGCCGCCATCACCGTCACCAGCAACGAAACCCTGCAGAATCTCTACGACATGGCGGGCACGGCCGGCCGGCCGCTGCTGTGCGATATACCGCTGGTGGTCGCCGGTATGCGCCAGGCGGCGCTGGCCGCGCGGTTCGGCTTCCGGCAGGGTGCGGTGATCGCAGGCCACCCCAGTGACGAGGCCATGGCGGCCGGTGTCGGGCAGCTGCTTGGGTTCTGAAAGGCGCCTGCGAAGTCGTACAGCGATGTTCCCCATGCAATGACACTGTGTCGCGGTGAAATCGGAGCTGCACAGGCAAGGCCGGTCGATGCAGTCATCGTGGTTTGTTCCTGGCCGGTTACTGTATATCCAGATAGGCCAGTGTGTTCGGGTGAACATCTTCCATCGTAGGCTGCGACAGCCACGTCCATTTAGAATGCTGTGCATCCGGAAGATCATCCGTGCTGAAAAACCGCTTAACCACATACGCCAGTACGACGTAATGCGTGGAGATCCCGTCCACCTCCGCGAAGTTGGTGTCGTAGAAATGCTCGTACACCCCCGCGAACCGCACGTCGCCTTCGGATAACGTGACGCCGATTTCACATTCCGAGATGCGCGCAAGCGCCTCGGCCAGCGTCTCACCCTTGCGGATGCTGCCGCCCGGCACAAACCACGTTCCCTTCGCCGGTTCATTCCGGCGCATACCGACCAGCATGCGCCCGTCCCCGTCGCGCACGATGAGGTCGATGGACACCAGCGGTGTGGCGCGCACCACTTCCAGGAAGCTCATGTGATCCGGATTCATGCCTGCTATACCCTGGTTGTTCGCAAGCCGTTGCCGCTCCTCCGGGTCTGTGATGATGCGTAGCGGGAGTGCGGGACGGGCGTACAGAAGTTCCCCCTAAGCGCGGTGATTCCCGCGAGGACCGGTATTCGAGGCAATGCCCGCAAACTCCGATCAGTCCCGCTTCAGGCCCTTGATGCTCTCCGCGACGGCGGCGTATTCGAAGGCGTCGGAGAAAAAGCGCGACTCGTCCAGCCCGTGCAGCATGAACTGATCGTGGCCGGTGTGCACCATCACCGGCGGGCCGCTCATGTAGATGTCGTGGCCGGACAGGTCGGGGTATTGCCGGATGACGGCATCGGTGACGAGGCCGGTATCACCAGTCCAGGCGTCATCGACGCGTGGCTCGGAAAGCACCGGCGTATAGCGGAAATTCGGATGCCGCCTGAGCCACTGTTGCGGCAGTGCATCGAGATACAGATCGCGCCGGGCACGCACACCCCAGAACAGGTGCAGCGGGCTGTGGATGCCGATCTCGAAGGCGTGTTCCAGTATACCCTTGATGGGTGCGAAGCCGGTTCCGCCGCCGATCAGGATGGCCGGGCGCTGCGAGTCCTCGCGCAGAAAGAAGGTGCCCAGCGGTCCGCGGATTCGCCACATCGCCTTTTCACTCATGCTGTGAAAGACCTGATCGGTGAACAGGCCTCCCTCGACGTAGCGGATGTGCAGCTCGATATACTGGTCGTCGTGCGGCGCGTTGGCGATGGAGAAGGCGCGCGGCTCGTGATCCCTGATCAGCACGTCGATGTACTGGCCGGCAAGGAACTGCATGCGTTCGCTGGCGGGCAGCTTCAGGTAGATGCGGATCACGTCATGCGCCAGGTGCTCGAGCTTTTCCACGCGGCACGGCAGGGTCTTGACCTCGATGTCGCGCGCCGCATCGACCTCACGCACCACGATCTGCAGGTCGCTGCAGGGCTGCGCCTGGCAGAACAGCGCCTTGCTGGCCGCGACATCGTGCTCACCCAGGGCCGCCGGCGTGCCGTCGGGATAGACCACCGTGCCGGTCGCCAGTACGCCCATACAGGAACCGCAGGCGCCGTTGCGGCACCCGTATGGCAGAATAACACCCTGGCGCAGGGCGGCATCCAGCACGCTTTCGGCGTCCTCGACAGTGAACGAGTGACCGCTGGACTGGATGGTGACACGGTAGCTCATGCGCATTCGGGTCGATTGCACGGGGGGCTGGCATTGTCGCTGATTTGACATGGAATATAAACCGGACAGTCCTGTGCTTATCGTCGGTTGCGGATACATCGGCCGGCGCGTGCTGAAACTGTTGCAGGCCGGGCGGTATGCGGTAACCGGTTTGGTACGCAGTACCTCGAGTGCGCGCGAACTGGAGGCCGGCGGTGCGTGTGCGCTGGTGCGTGACCTCGACGGGGAAATACCGGCGCTGGACGCAGGTTTTCACACTGTCTTCTATTTTGCGCCGCCGCCCGCTGCCGGTGCGTCGGACACGCGCATGGCTCGCGTGCTGGCCGCGCTGGAGACGCCGCCGCGGCGCATCGTCTACATCAGCACCAGTGCGGTATACGGCGATTGCGCCGGCGCATGGATCGATGAGGGCCAGCCGGTGCGGCCGACAACGGCTCGCGGCAGGCGCAGGCTCGACGCGGAACGGCGGCTGACGGCGTGGGCGCAGTCACGCGACGTGCGATGGATCATCCTGCGCGTGCCCGGTATCTACGGGCCGGGCAAGCTGCCGCTGGCGCGTCTGCGCCAGGGCCTGCCGGTACTGCGCGAGGACGAGGCGCCGTATACCAATCGCATCCACGGCGACGACCTGGCCGCCGTCTGCGTCGCGGCCATGCACTCGGAACGGGCGAACACCGTCTACAACGTGAGCGACGGCCATCCCGGCAACATGACGGATTATTTCTTCCGCGTCGCCGATGCCGCCGGTCTGCCGCGTCCGCCGGTGGTCTCGCGAGACGAGGCCGAACGCGTGCTGAGCGCGGGCATGCTCTCCTTCCTGAACGACTCGCGACGCCTGCGTAATGGCAAGTTTCTGAAAGAATTGGGTATTACCCTGAAATATCCGGACCTGAACAGTGGACTGGCCGCCTGTTTCGGGCGGCAGGCCGGTACTGGCGGTTTGCGGGAATAGCCGCTATCCTGTCCAGACAACTTAAAACAACAACAAGGGGGATCGCATGCGTCGACTTTTCGCTTTGCTGCTGTTGACAGCGCCGATCGGGTCCGTCCGGGCCATTACGCAGTCCGACTTGCCCGGGCAGCTGCAATCCTGCATCGGAAGCAATGACTGGACTGTATCGTGGATACTGCCGGCCCCATCTTTGCCACGGCAGCGATGGAGGCCTACGTGTTCGCCGATGATCTGAAGTCATCTACACCGACGACCGGCTATGCGCTGCGCTATAGCCTGCTGCCGCCGTCCGGCCTGTACGACTACTCTGCACAGACTCAAGCCTACGCCGGTGAAGTCTGGCTGACCGTGCAAGATACCTATACCCTGGCTGCCGATTCGAACCGGATGACGGTCTACACGGACACGGTCAGTCCTCTGCCCGGAAACCTCCTCATTGGAGACAGCAACGGTCTGGATGTCGACATCGACCTGTCGAATGCCGCGTTGCTGTCCGGGGCCGGTTACGAGATCACCGGACTGGATGATCAGTTCAACTCGATTTACCAGGCGAACATGACCCTGCGGGACGATTCGGGATACAACCAGGCGCTGCTTCCCTGTCTCGACGCAGGGTGCGGTAGCACGGCGACGCTCAACCTGCTCTACCTGATTTACCTGGATAAGGGCGATGGCACGGCCAGCCTGTTCTTCAATTCGGCGGATACCCGCGCCCTGCTCTACCAGATCACCAACAGTTACGATGAAGACCCTCAATACGGCGGCTTCGATAACCGACAATCCTACTACGTTGCTCCCGTGCCGGTACCGGCTACGCTGTGGCTGTTCGTGTCCGGACTGTTGATGCTGGGCAGTCGGCTGCGACGGTTCAGAGGCTGAACTCGGCGATGACCGGAGCATGGTCCGACGGGCGTTCCTGCCGGCGCGGCGCCCTGTCGATAATACAGGCCGTGCACTTCCCTGCCAGTGTCTCGCTGGCCAGGATCAGATCGATGCGCAATCCCCTGTTGCGGCGGAACGCCGCGGCGCGGTAATCCCACCAGCTGAAGCTGCCTTCCTCCTGCTCGAAACCGCGAAACACGTCGCTCAGACCGAGCGAGATGATCTGCTGCAGTGCCTGCCGTTCCGGCGTGCTGCACAGGATGCGTTCGCGCCACGCCTCGGGATCGTGCACGTCGCGGTCCTCGGGCGCTATGTTGAAATCGCCCAGTGTTACGAATCGGCTGTGCGTCCCGAGCTGCTCGCGGATGTAATCCGCCACCTTCCGCAGCCAGTGCAACTTGTAGTCGAATTTCACGCTGCCGACGGCCTCGCCATTGACCACATAAAGATTGAGGATGCGGATGCCGTCGATGGTTGCACCGAGGATGCGGCGTTGGGGATCATCGAGGCCGGGTATGTCCGTGACGACCTCGCCGGCCTCGCCCTTGCTGATGATGGCGACGCCGTTGTAAGTCTTCTGGCCGGAAAAGACGACATGGTAACCGGCCGCGCGAATCTCTTCCGCCGGAAAGTTCTCGTCGGTCAGCTTGGTCTCCTGCAGGCACAGCACGTCCGGGTCGGCGGTGGACAGCCAGTCAAGCACCTGTGGGATCCGTACCTTGAGGGAGTTGACGTTCCAGGTGGCGATTTTCATTTTGCTCCTCGCGTTGATCTATCTCCTGCAACCCCGTAGTCGTGCGCGAGGTCGGGCTGTCGTCAGGCAGCCAGACCGGAATGTCGCAACAGAGCGTCTATGGTCGGCTCGCGTCCGCGGAATTCAACGAACAGCTCCATCGGTTCGCGTGAACCGCCCTGCTCCAGGATGCTGTGCAGGAACTTTTCGCCTGTCTCGCGGTTGAAGATGCCGCTTTCCTCGAAGGCGGAAAAGGCGTCCGCTGACAGCACCTCGGCCCACTTGTAGCTGTAGTAACCCGCAGCGTAGCCGCCGCCGAAGATGTGTGTGAAGCTGTTCTCGAAGCGGTTGAATTCGGGCGGTTGGATGACCGCGACTTCCTTGCGCACCTGTTCCAGCGTCTGACGCAGGCGCGCGCCCTTCTTCGGGTCGTAGTCGCGGTGCACGCGAAAGTCGAACAGGGCAAACTCGAGCTGGCGCAGCATCTGCATCGCGGACTGGAAATTTCTTGCCCGTTGCATGCGCTCATAGAGCTCGGCCGGGATCTTTTCGCCGCTCTTGTAGTGTCCCGAGATCAGGTCCAACGCCTCGCGCTCCCAGCACCAGTTTTCCATGAACTGGCTTGGCAGTTCGACCGCGTCCCATGCAACGCCGTTGATGCCGGAGACGCCGGCGTAGTCCACCCGTGTCAGCATATGGTGCAGACCGTGACCGAATTCGTGGAACAGGGTGATGACCTCCTCGTGTGTGAACAATGCCGGGTCTTCGCCGATGGGCGGTGAGAAGTTGCAGGTGAGGTAGGCAACCGGCGTCTGAACACCACTGGCTGTAATTCGCCGTATGATGCACTCGTCCATCCAGGCGCCGCCCCGCTTGTGCGGTCGTGCATACAGGTCGAGGTAGAATTCACCACGCACATTCTGCGAGGCATCGATGATACGGTAGTAGATGACGTCCTCATGCCAGGTATCGACATCTTCCACTGTCTCGATCTGCAGGCCGTAGAGGCGGCTGACGATAGCGAACAGGCCGTTTACGACGCGCGGTCCTGGGAACCAGGGCTTCAGCTCTTCCTGCGAGATAGTGTATTTGTGCTGGCGCAGCTTTTCCGAGTAATACGGGATATCCCAGGCCTGAAGGTCGCCATGACCCTGCTCGCGCGCGAAGGTGTGTAATTCATCGAATTCCAATTCTGCGGCCGGTTTCGAGCGTCTGGCCAGGTCTTCGAGAAATCCGATGACCTGGTCGGTGGACTCTGCCATCTTGGTGGCCAGCGAGCGTGCCGCGTAGTTTTCGTAGCCGAGCAGCTGCGCGGCTTCGTGGCGCAGGGCCATGATCTTTTCCATGGTGGCCCCGTTGTCGTACAGACCCGCAGTCGGTCCGAGTTCCGAGGCGCGAGTGACGTAGGCGGTGTACAGTTCCTTGCGCAATTCGCGGTCATCGGCATAGGTCATTACCGGGTAATAGGACGGGAACTCCAGCGTGAGTACCCAGCCGTCGAGCTCGCGTTGCTGTGCAGTCTGCCGCGCCAGGGCGCGCGCGCTTTCCGGCAAACCACCGAGTTGCTCCTCGCTATGGATCTGCTTGTGCCAGGCATTGGTCGCATCCAGCACATTGTCGCTGTATTTTGCGGCCAGCTGCGAGAGTTCCTGCATGATTTCCTTGAAGCGTGCGCGCCTGGAAGCGTCGAGCTCGATGCCGGACAGGCGGAAATCGCGCAGGGCATTGTCTATGACCTTTCGCTGCGCGGTGTCGAGGCGTGCATATTCATCGCCGTCGGCGATTTGCCGGAAGGCCTGATACAGTCCTTCATGCTGACCGAGTTCGGTGCCGTACTCGCTGAGCAGCGGCAGGCACTCGTTGTAGACGTGTCGCAGGGCCTCCGTGTTGACCACGGCGTTCATGTGACTGGCCGGCGACCACGCACGCCCGATACGGTCGTCCATCTCCTCCAGCGGCTCGACCAGGTTGTCCCAGGAATAGGCCGTGTTGCTGGCGAGCAATTGCTCGACCTGTGCTCGTCCCTCGGCAAGCAGCCCGGCGATGGCGGGTTTCACATGTTCCGGCCTGATCTCCGAGAAGTGTGGCAGGCCGTCGGTACTTAAGAGGGGATTGGACATTTCGTGTCTACCTCTTCCGGTTGCGCGTAGTGTACACAACTTTAGCATGGGCGCCTTGCAAGCGCCTGCTGAATCCCTGTAACGTTGCCCGTCGACGAGGTCGGCAAGGGGAAACACCGGCCGGCACTTAACCCTGACAAGCGAGGTGAATTGTGGCGCTCCGAAGCTTCGAGAATATTGAACCGCGGATCGCGGCCAGCGCCTACATCGACGCGTGCGCGCTGGTAGTGGGGGACGTGACCATCGGCGATGACGCCTCACTCTGGCCGAAGGTGGTCGCACGCGGCGATGTCAATTCGATCGAAGTCGGTGCGCGCACCAATATCCAGGACGGCACCATCCTGCACGTCAGCCACGACAGCGAGTTCGCACCCGGCGGTTTTCCGCTGAAGATCGGCGCCGGTGTCACCGTCGGGCACCAGGCGATCCTGCATGGCTGTACGGTGGAGGACCGCTGCCTGGTCGGTATGGCGGCGACCGTCATGGACGGTGCAATCGTGCGTTCCGGTGCCATCGTCGGTGCCGGCAGCCTGGTGCCTCCCGGACACGACCTGGAGGGCGGCTACCTGTGGGTGGGATCGCCGGCGCGCCGTGTGCGTGCCTTGCGCGAGGGTGAAGTCGCCTTTCTCAACTATTCGGCCGGACACTACGTCGAACTCAAGAACCGACACATGGCCGCCAGATAGCCTGCCAGCGGGGGCGTGGCCGACATCGCGCCTTCTATCGTGTGCAGGGCTTGAGGATTTCGACCCGTATACGGTCGGTTTCCGGGACCTGCGCAGTATGTTCGATTCACGCCGGATCGCCTCAATTGCCGGATGCCCTCCCGGACGGGAGAGCGGTATCCCGGCCATCGGTTCTGCGGGTGGAACCGGGTTAGCGCGATTGTCCGGCTGAAGACCCGGCCGGCATCACCGCGCTTGACGCCCGCATCTGGACGGGTCAGGGTCATCAGCCGTTTTTCGTTACAAAACAACCTGTAAAAAGCATTTTCCGGGCTTTGGGCCGGAACTCGTACAGGATCATCCCGGCGCCCGAGGGAGGTATCGGCGATTTCGATCAGCGGGTTGCCAACCCTACAAATTCCTGAAATTTTGTCGATAAGTCAATCGCTAGGATAAGTCTCCACGGTAGTTTTCCAACGCAGCTTGCAAAAGGGTGGCCATGTTCAGGACAAACCTGAATCACGCTGAAGGTCCGGACAGAACTGGCGCTGAAGGTGACAGCGTTTCAAGATCTGCGGATGCCGACGGCGCTTTCAGCTCGGCAAGACCCGCCTCTGAAGCGCTGCTCAACAGCTTTGCCGAAGCCGTCTGCGTCCTGGATGAGCACGGCCGTTTCCTCGAGGTCAACGATGCGGCGGTGGCCGTCTACGGCTATCCAAGAGATTTCTTCATCGGCAAGTCTTGCGGGACGATCATGGCCGGCGGCCTGAATGACCTCAGAGACATGGCCAAGCAGTTCAGAAAGGCACTGGCCGGCAAGCCACAGTCCCTCGAGTTCTGGGGTAGACGAGCCAATGGCGAGCAGTTTCCACAGGAATTGCGAATCACACCAAGCCACTGTGACGGACAAATGGTACTCATCGCCATTGCGCGGGATGTCACCTGGCAGAAACAGGCCGAGACGCAGGTGCAGCGCCTTAAAAGACTGTATGCGGTACTCAATGCAACCAACGAGTTCATCATGCGTTGCCATGATGCCCATACACTCTTTAACGAGTCCTGCCGAATCGCCGTGGAAGCAGGCGGGTTTCACATGGCCTGGGTTGGACTGGCAGTCCCGTCGGACGATGAAATCAAACCTGTCGCGCACAGTGGTCGAACCGGCGACTATCTCGAACAGCTTCACATCGCGAGTACAAATGGCGCACGGGGAAACGGGCCTACCGGAGAAGCATTGCGCAATGGCAAATACATTGTGTGCAACGACATTGCGAATGATCCGCGGATGGCACCGTGGCGTGAGCATGCCATGCGCATGGGATACCGTGCATCGGCCGCTTTTCCACTTCACGTGTCGGGCGAGCTGCGCGCCGTTTTGTCCCTCTATTCGGATTCGGTAGGATTTTTCGACACCGAGGAAATCGAACTTCTTGAAAGGCTTTCGCAAAACATAAGTTACGCGCTGGAGGTCATCGATACGGAATCGAGCCGCCTGGCGGCCGAGGAAATGCTGCAGATAAAGGAACGTGCACTATCGACCGCCATCAACGGCATCGCGATGGCCGATCTGGCTGGCACTATCAGTTATGTAAACCAGGCATTCCTGGATCTGTGGGGATACGACTCGGTGGATGAGGTATTAGGCCGATCGATCCTGGAGTTCTGGCAGTCGTCGGAGCAGGCCGGCAAAGTATTGAAACAGCTTTTAGTCCAGGGTTTCATCAGGGGTGACCTGATCGGCAAGCGCAAGGACGGGAGTAACTTCGTAAGTCAGCTGTCAGCAAACCTGGTGACCGACCAGCATGGGACGCCGGTATGCATGCAAGGCGCGTTCATCGATATTTCCGAGCGCAGGGCGGCAGAAGAACTGATGCAGTGGGATCGGGAACAGCAGGCCACACTGCGCGGCATGCTGGAGGCCGTACTGAAAGGCGGGACACTCGAGGAAACACTGGAATATTGTCTCAAGCAGCTGTTGGCGGTGTCATGGCTTTCCATCCTTCCGAAAGGGGGGATTTTCCTCATGGAGGAGAATAGTCAGAGCCTGCGTTTGACGGTGTCTCACGACCTGGCAAAGGAGATTATGTCGCTATGCGCCCGGGTGCCTCTTGGAAAATGCCATTGCGGCAGGGCGGCGGCGACCAGACAGATGCAATATTCACACTGTGTTGATGAACGCCACGAGATCAGCTTTCCCGGCATGGTGGATCACGGGCATTACAACATGCCACTGATCTCTGAGGGAGAAGTGCTGGGGGTGCTGGTGCTCTACCTCCCGCACGGGTTCAAGCGAGATGCATTCAAGGAACAATTCCTGTCCTCCGTGACGGACATCCTGGCTGGATTTGTGCGCAGCAAGCGCCGTGAAGAAAGTCTGCGGTTGTCAGCCGCGGTCATCAAGAGCACGCATGATGCGGTCATGATTACAGATCTCAATCGCACCATCCTGAGCGTCAATCCATCGTTCACCGAAATTACCGGTTATACCAAGGAAGAAGCACTTGGTCAGACGCCGAAACTGCTCCATTCCGAGCGACATGATGCCTCGTTTTTTCAACAGATGTGGAATTCGATCCATGATTCCGGATACTGGCAGGGGGAAATCTGGAACCGCCGCAAGAACGGGGAGCTTTATCCTGAATGGCTCACCCTGAGTGCGGTACGCGATATAAAGAATGAAGTCGTCAACTACGTGGGCGTGTTCAGCGATATAAGCCAGGTCAAGCAGGTGGAACAGAAACTCGAGCATCTGGCTCACTACGACGCGCTTACCGATCTGCCGAATCGCCTGCTCCTGCAATCCCGCCTCAAGCATGCCATCGAGCGGGCCCGGAGGGATCGATGTTGTCTAGGTGTGCTGTTCCTGGATCTTGACCGCTTCAAACATGTCAATGACAGCCTGGGCCATCCTGTCGGTGATGAATTGTTGCAGATCGTGGCCAAGCGGCTCCAGAGCCGCTTGCGCGAAGTTGATACCTTGGCACGTCTCGGGGGGGACGAATTCGTCGTTCTGCTGGAATCGCTAAGGGACGTGAGTGATGCAGTAGTCATTGCACAGACGCTGATAGGGCTGATCAGGGAGCCGATAAATCTCAGCAGCGGAAGGGAGGTCTATGTCGGCGCCAGCGTTGGTATCAGCATCTTTCCCGAGGATGGTTCCGATGCGGAGCAGCTCATCCGTAATGCGGATACCGCCATGTATCAGGCCAAGGAAGACAACTGCGGCAGCTATCATCTATACACCAAATCGATGACGCGTCGCGTCGAAGAAAGGCTCGAGATGGAAGCCCGACTGCGCCGCGCGTTAGCTCGCAATGAATTTATTCTGCATTACCAACCCCTGGTCTGCGTTGAAACCTCGCGCTGCAAGGGGTTGGAGGCGCTGGTTCGCTGGAAAGATCCGGCGGAAGGGGACCTTATTTCTCCGGCAAAATTCATACCCCTTGCCGAGGAAACCGGCCTGATACTGCCGCTGGGGGACTGGGTCATGCATGTCGCCTGCCGCCAGATGAAGGACTGGCTGGATTCGGGACTGGCATTGGAGACACTGGCAGTCAATCTCTCCCCGACCCAGTTCAAGCAACCGGATATCCACGAGCGTATTGCCGCCTGTCTGACCGAAACCGGTCTTCCGCCCTCCTGTCTCGAGTTGGAAATTACTGAAAGTGCAATCATGGAACAGGGCACGGACGCTGTGGCAAAGCTCGTCGAGTTAAAGCGCCTGGGGGTACGTATCGCGATCGATGACTTCGGAACCGGCTATTCATCGCTTTCCTACCTGAAGGAATTCCCGATTGATAAACTCAAGATCGATCAGAGTTTTGTCAGGGATATTGCGACCAGTCCTGCAGCGGCTGAAATCGCAGCCATTATCATTACCATGGCCAGGACCTTGAAACTGGAGTCACTTGCCGAGGGTGTCGAAGAGGAGGAGCAACTGCAGTTCCTCAAATCCTGTGGATGCGACAGCTGCCAGGGCTTTCTGTTCAGCAGACCGGTGCCCGCCGAATCCATACCATCGGTGCTGCAAGATGGGAGAAAGGGGCTGATTCTTGAGGCCAGCCGTCAACTAATACGCTGACTGCAGGACGCATAAAATGCGCGCGGTGCAACGGGCCGTCCGGCCGCCGTATTCAGGGCCCCGCAGACACAAAGAGATTTATTCCTGATTAATGAGTGTTACATAATTGGTTGAAATTATCCTGTCGTCATTTCCCCCCCAGGCGAGCCTGGGGGGCGCGCGCCGGAATCCGGGGAGCTCCGTGCTGATCCTCATTCCCGCTTGCGCGGGAATGAGGACAATAGACCTATTGTCTGTCATCACTGCTCTCCACTGACAATGATTGAAAGTACGTAAGTCCATGAATAAACACATGGCACTGAGCGGTTGGGCGCGACAGGACATGAAATCCATCCATCCCTGTACGAACAGTGCGTCCTCCCCTCCGGGAGAAGGGCAGGATGAGGGGATGGAACATCAGGTAGTTGGCTAGATTTGATCCCTGCTCCCAACCCTCTCCCGGAGGGAGCGGGCGTATGTGGGGCAGCAGTGGTCTGTCACTCATTTCTCTAAGTCTCACTAAAAAAGATTTCCGTGGCTGACGAACAGTTGTCGATACGGACATCCTGTCCCGGATCCCCGAGCCCGGACGCCGGCGATATTGTTGAAAACCCCGGTTTGTTCTACGGTGCCACCGGTCGAGGTGGAATTCCGGTGTGGATAACGGCCCGAAACCGGGTTTTGCATATCAGCGCTGAAAACAGGGATCAGTCGCGAGGTTCAAAAACAACGACACTTCGTGAGGCAGGATTTTCAACGCATCAGGCGGCAAACAGACCTTGCGGGAAGCGGGGTTACATCGCACCGTCCGTTCCGTATCCCTCAGGATTCGCTCCATCGACAAGGACATGGTCAAATACCGGTGGTTTTTCGTCTCCGTAATAACGGACATGGTTACCCCAGTCGGACAGCTTCGCCAGGTCACGCGCGTTGCCACGCCGTGCGAGCCGCTGTCGGCGTATCTCCGGTGCGCACTGCACGTAGTGCACTTCCACTGAAACGCCGAGGACGGACGCAAGCCTCGACGGCCAGGCCGGGTCACTGAGTTCACGGGTAAAAGGCCCGACGATGATCACGTCCTGTGCGGGCAGGTTTTCCCGGGCGACAGCGAACAGCGTTTCGTATATGGGTTCGCGAAAGATGCGCTTGAAGTATCCGGAATCGCGGTCATCCGCGCTGTGTCCGGACTGGCATAGCGCGATGCGGACGAGTCGCTCGGTCACCGTGTCGATGTCGAGCAGGGTCGCGTGCCGGGCGGCTGCAAGCCGCCTTGCGTAGGTCGATTTGCCCGCGCCGGGGGCGCCGCAAACGATGAAGGCCATGTGCATGGTGCGCGCTATCCGTGAAACATCAACTGTGCGTAAGTACACAGGCCGTGAATCGGGGAAGTGAACGATTCGCCGGAAGTCACAGGCAAAGGGCCATTAACGGGCACATTACATGGCTCACAGCTGGTACCGGTTATGTGCCGTCCCGCAAGGCCGCGATGACCGGCGTGGTATCCGGCCTGACCCCGCGCCACAGGTAGAAGGATTCTGCCGCCTGTTCCACCAGCATACCGAGCCCGTCCATGACACGGTGCGCGCCGCGCTGCCGGGCCCAGTTCATGAACGCGGTCGGTTCGGTACCGTACATCATGTCGTAACACCAGCTGCCGGCGCTCACCGCGTCGTCCGGCAGGGCCGGGACCGTGCCGGCCAGGCTGGCGGCGGTGGCGTTGAGGATGAGGTCGAAGGACTGGCCGGCGACATCGTCCAGCCCGCAGCCTTCGGTATGGCCCAGAGCGCAGAAATGCCGCGCCAGCGCGACGGCCCGGTCGGCGGTACGATTGGCGATCACCAGCAGCCGGGGCCGCTGTTCCAGCAACGGTTCAATGACGCCGCGTGCGGCGCCACCGGCACCGATGAGCAGGATGCGACGGCCGGTCAGAACCGCACCGTGGTTGTCGCACAGGTCGCGTACCAGGCCAACGCCGTCGGTATTGTCTCCGTAGTGACAGCCATCCCGGTTCAGGACCAGCGTGTTCACTGCGCCGGCGCGTTCCGCGTGAGGACTGCGGCTGGCGGCCAGCCGCCAGGCCTGCTCCTTGAACGGCACGGTGATATTGAGTCCCCGGCCGCCGCCGTCCATGAAGTCGTTCACCGCCTTTGCAAACTTGTCCTGTCCGACCAGGATGGCAATGTAATCGAGCTGTTCGCCCGTCTGTTGCGCGAACAGAGCATGGATGCGTGGCGATTTGCTGTGGGCAATCGGATTGCCCATGACGGCGTAATGATCGGTCATGGTGACGGTTGAAAAATCATCGGCACTGGCGCCGTTTGTCGCGTTACCGCGCCATCCCTCCGGTCGGCAGGCAAGCCTTATTCTGCGAGCCAGCGTGCGGCCGTCAGGGCATAGTAGCTGAGGATGGCGTCGGCCCCGGCGCGCTTGATACACAGCAGGGACTCCATCACCACGGCGCGCTCGTTCAGCCAGCCGTTTTGAGCGGCGGCCTTGAGCATGGCGTACTCGCCGCTGACCTGGTAGGCGAACACGGGCACGCCGAAGCTGTCCTTCACGCGGCGTACGATGTCGAGGTACGGCATGCCGGGTTTGACCATCACCATGTCGGCGCCCTCTTCAAGGTCCAGCGCCACCTCGTGCAGCGCCTCGTCGCTGTTGGCCGGATCCATTTGGTAGCTGTACTTGTCACCACTGCCGAGGCTGGCGGCCGATCCGACGGCGTCACGGAACGGTCCGTAAAAGCTGGAGGCATACTTGGCGGCATAGGCCAGGATGCGGGTATTGCGGTGGCCGGCCTGTTCGAGCGCGGCGCGTACGGCACCGATACGCCCGTCCATCATATCGGAGGGCGCGACCACATCGGCGCCGGCTGCGGCGTGCGAGAGGGCCTGCTTCACCAGCACCTCGACGGTATCGTCGTTCAGTACATAGCCCTGGTCGTCGATCAGGCCGTCCTGGCCATGCGTGGTGAAAGGGTCGAGGGCGACGTCGGTGATCACGCCAAGCTCCGGTACGGCCGCCTTCAGCGCACGTACCGCGCGTTGTGCCAGCCCGTCCGGGTTCCAGGCCTCGCGGGCGTCTTCCGATTTCTTTTCGGTGGGCGTGACCGGGAACAGCGCGACGGCGGGTATGCCCAGGTCATGGATATCCTGCGCCGCCGCGACGAGTGCGTCGATGCTCAGACGCTCGATTGCCGGCATGGACTCCACCGGTTCGCGCCTGCCTTCACCCTCCAGTACGAATACCGGGTAGATGAGGTCGGCGCTGGTCACTGCGCATTCCTGCATCAGGCGCCGGGAAAACCGGTCGCGACGCATCCGGCGCATCCGGGTGGCGGGAAAGCGGCCTCGTTTGGTCTGATAGTGACTCACTGCGATGCTCCGGTTTGGTTGATACCGTGAGTGTACAGTGCATCCGGGCCGTGGTCAGTCCCCCGCGGCAAATGCAGCTACCCAGGGCATGGTGTGGCGTGTAAGCTGGTCTGATGAAAAGGGATTCGGTGATTCAACCCGCTTCGGACAAATTGCCGCAGGATCCACTGGCCCGCCTGCTGGCGGGTACGGACTACTCGCTGGCTCACTGGTATGCCAGGCCGCTGTCACCGGAGGAAGCCGGTACCTGGCAATCGGCGGCACAACGTGCCATACAGGACAGCCTGCGCAGCGGGGTGCCGTGTTTCCCGTTGCAGGTGCTATTGCAGATCTGCCGGTTCTGGATGGACGAACGGCCCCTTCCGGATACCATCTCAGGGGTGGATCCGATACCCGCGGGACGGCGGGAAGCGGCATTGCGGGAATTGGTGCACGGTCAGTTGCTGGTCAGCCGCAAGCTGCGCCCGGCATACCTTCATCTGTCGCGCGGCTTCCGGCAGGCCGCCCCCCTGCTGGAGACGACCGATTACTTCAGCCTGCTGCAGGAACATGAATTACTCGCCCGCCTGCCACTCTCCGATACGCCGGCCGCGGCGCAGGATCTGCCCGCGCTGTTGAACGAGGCGGCCGTCATACGGGCCCTGCAACGCGGCGACCGGCGGCGGCCTGACTGGCCCCATCTGGATACGCTCGGCTAGCGGGATGCACTCGATGCAGGGTCTCGCCGCAGTCTGTCGTTTCGTTGCCAATCAACTGGCCCCGATCACGCTGCTGGGCGCCCTGGCCGCCTACCTGCATCCGCCCCTGTTCCTGGTTTTCAGGGAGAGTTTCCTGTGGTTCTTCGCGGCAACCATGTTTGCCATGGGTGTGGTGCTGGATGTCGGTGAGTTACGGGAAACGCTGCAGAAGCCCGGCCGGATCGGACTCGGTGTGCTGACCCAGTTCAGCGTGATGCCGGCGCTGGGTTTTGCCGCGGCCTGCCTTGCGCCGTTGCCGGAGTCGGTGCGGCTTGGTCTCATCATCGTTGCCTGTGCGCCCGGCGCCATGGCGAGTAACGTGATGGTGTATCTGGCCGGCGGGGCGGTGGCGTTTTCCGTGGCCATGACGACCGTGGCGACGTTTCTCTCGCCGCTGCTGACGCCGTTACTGGTGAAATGGCTGGGCGGCGTGTTCCTGGAGATTCCGTTCTGGCCGATGATGCACACCATTTTCCTGACTGTGGTCATGCCTCTGGCGCTGGGTATGGTGCTGCGCAACCGACTGGGTCGCTACCTGGAACTGGCACGGACCCTGTCACCCGCCGTGGCGGCCGTGGCGATCGTGATCATCTGCAGCTATGCGGTCGCCGCCAACCAGGCCCGCCTCGCGGTGGTCGGCGGCTGGGTGATTGCGATGGTGATCCTGCTCAATGCACTCGGCTACCTGGCCGGCTGGTGGCTGGCGCGTCTGTATGGTTTTGATACGGAACACCGTTTTACCCTGGCCATCGAGATCGGCATGCAGAACGCCGGACTGGGTGTGGCCCTGGCACTGAAACACTTCTCACCCGAGACCGCCCTGCCGGGTGCGCTGTTCGCCTTCTGGTGCATCCTGACCGCCGCAGGCGCCAGTGCCTGGATTCGCCGGCGCCGCACCATGTTGGTGCATGCAAGATATTAAAATATAATTATTTCAGTAAGTTAATTATACGCCTGCCCGCTTCGCGGCAGCGGAAATCCACCTAAAGTATCCGCCCCCGGCGTCGATAGCCTAGACAAGAGCGCGCGCCAGCAGCGACTTGTGAAATGGCCGGGCGACCCGGTTCCATCTCAGAAGTTGGTTGTCATAGCACTGTGCATTGAAGGGCTCCTCCGACGCTGAAAAGCGTTTTGACCCGCCGCAAGGCGGGTTTTTTTTCTGCCTGCAGGAACGCAGCTACACCGCGGGGGCGGGATGTAGGCGAGCGATGCGTGCATCGGCGCCGCACGAGGGCTACCAGTGCAGGCGGCGCAGCCGGGAGACCTTCCTGGACTGATGGGCGTCCATGCGGGTGAGTATTTTGTTCAGGACACCGACGGCGTCGGCAATGTAGCTTCCCTTGTTCATCATCACGCACTCGGCGCGGACACTCATCGCGGCGTCGGTGATCTCGGGGCATGCGATCACGCCTTTCCTCGCCAGGGTATCGAGCACCTGGGTCGCCCAGATGACTGGCATACGGGCGGCCTCGCAGATCCACAGGATTTCCTCCTGTATCTCGGCCATGCGCACGCTGCCCAGCTCGACGGCCAGGTCGCCGCGCGCGATCATCACGCCCAGCGCATGCTGGCCCAGGGTACCCAGCAGCAGGTCGGGCAGGTTCTTCACGGCGGCGACCGTTTCGATCTTCAGTACGACCGGCAGGTCCGGTTTGCCGCGTGCGGCCAGCTCGTGGCGGAGGACGTCGATGTCATCGAGCCGGCGAACGAAAGAGAATCCGACGATGTCGGCGTGCGCGCACACGAAGTCCAGATCGTTGATATCCTTTGCGGTGAGTGCCGGCACTGGCAGTTCGGTATCCGGGAGTTTGATGCCCTTGCCGCTGCGCAGGTGCCCTCCCTTCGGCCCGGCGTGGCTAACCTGCAGCAGGGCGCCTTCGGGACCGACCCCTGTCACAATGCAGCCCAGTTTGCCGTCGTCGATCCATACGGCGTCGCCCGACATCGGCAGACTGACGATGCCGGGGTGGGTGCAGCCGATCTGTGCGGGTCTGACGGCGCCTGAACCGGTAGTTACCGCGACCGTCCCCGGCTGACCGTCGTGGCGCAGCAGCAAGCGGTCGCCCCGGAACAGCCGGATCACCTGCGGTTTGCCGGTGAATTCACCGATACAGAAAGCGTCGCTCGTGATCAGTCTCCTGTCCGGCGTCAGGCCCTGCCAGCGCACGCGGGTGCCGGGCAGGACATAGGCGCTTGCGTCACACTCGGCCAGCCAGGCGCCGCTTGAGTCTCGCATTGTCACCCGCAGCACGCGGTGCTTGTCACGGGTATCCGTAAAATGCAGGGAATGACCGGGACGCAGCAGTGCGGTGAGTTCCCCGTCGACCGGCAGCGACGGCAGGTCCGGTCGTACGCCGCCGCATGACGGGTCGGACGGCGAGGCCGTGACTGCGCAGCGCGAGATAATCGGCAAGGTTGCGCACGTCGGCCGAATAGCCATTCGGATCGCGCGTGCGATAGGGCGCCAGCCGCGCCGCGGACTCACGCTGGACGGTTTCGTTCAGAACGGTGAGTTCGTCAAGGAGCCCGGCCCGGCGTTCTTCGCCGGTCGGCAGTGCGTGTATGGATATGGCAAGAGTGGCTGTACAGGCCAGCGGTATATGAAGGCGGCAGCATAGTTGGATCCTGTTACAGCTTCATGACAACACCCCGCCAGCTGTGTGGGGTGCCGGGTGCGCGCTTTCGTGCAGCCATCCGCGGTGGCGGGTTCAGTGGATGACAGGGTGCTGTCGGTTGTGCCAGCGCATCGGATACAGCCGTCGCGGTTCAGGCAGCCCGGCCCGGGTGGTCAGGGCATGACAGGTTCACGGGTGGTGCTCGCGCGCGACTTATCCGGCGAGCCAGTCGCGCGGTTTCAGGAAGACGTCATACAATTCGGCCTCGGGCGTGCCCGGCGCCGGTTGCCAGTTATAGCGCCAGCAGACCTCGGGCGGCAGTGACATCAGGATGGCCTCGGTACGACCGCCCGATTGCAGGCCGAACAGGGTGCCACGGTCGTACACCAGGTTGAATTCCACGTAGCGCCCGCGCCGGTAACGCTGAAAATCCTTCTCACGTTTGCCGAACTCGATGTCCTTGCGGCGTTCGACGATCGGCACATAGGCAGGCAGGTAATGATTGCCGACGCTCATCATCAGGGCGCAGGAGTATTCGAAACCGTTCTCGTTCAGGTCATCGAAAAACAGGCCGCCGATACCACGCGGCTCGGCGCGGTGTTTCAGGTAGAAATAGTCATCGCACCAGTGCTTGTAGCGAGGATAGACATCGTCACCAAACGGGCTACAGGCTTCTTTCGCCATGCGATGCCAGTGTTGCGCGTCTTCGGCAAAACCGTAGTAGGGTGTCAGATCAAAGCCGCCCCCGAACCACCAGACCGGGTCGGCGCCGGCCTTTTCCGCGACAAAGAATCGCACGTTGGCATGCGAAGTGGGTACATAGGGATTGTGGGGATGTATCACCAGTGAAACGCCCATGGCCTGGAAACGGCGGCCGGCAAGTTCCGGCCGGCCGGCCGTGGCAGACGGCGGCAGCGCCGCGCCGGATACATGGGAGAAATTGATGCCGGCCTTTTCGAAGACCGCGCCCCCTTCCATCACGCGCGCGCGCCCGCCGCCGCCTTCGGCACGTTCCCAGCTGTCCTCGATGAAACCGGCGCGGCCGTCGAGTTGCCGGAAGGCGTCGCAGATGATGTCCTGCAGGGACAGCAGGTAGTCACGGACCTGCCCGATGTGACGCTTGTCGATGGCGGCGGCGGTCATTGTGGTCGATGGGCTGTGCTCAATGCCGCAGTATGTTACCCGTGAGGCCGTCACGCACGCTGCTCGGCATCGTGCCGGTGTGATTGTTGCCGTGGAGGATATAGTCCAGTCGCCCCCTGAAGGCCCTGCGTACGGCCAGCGGACTGGTCGCAGGCGCCTTGCCGTGCAGGTTGGCGCTGCTGGAAACCAGCGGACCGCCCCAGCATTCGCACAGTTGCGCGGCCAGTGGATGTGTCGTTATTCGCACGGCCAGCATGGCGTGTCTGCCGGTCAGCCAGGCGGGGGTGTCCGGCAGGCAGGGCACCGCCCAGGTAACCGGCGGGTCGGACGGCCGGCTGAGGCGCCTGCGCACGGCAGGCGCGAGTGGCAGCAGCAGGGGTTCGAGCTGACCGAGGCCGGCTGCGATCAGGATCAGGCCGTGGCTGATGTTGCGCTGCTTGAGGTCCAGCAGGTGCAGCACCGCGGCGGCATTGAACGGATCGCAGCCCAGGCCATATACGGTTTCGGTCGGGTAGGCAATCACGCCACCGGATTCCAGCTTGCGTACGGCCTCGCGAATATGCCAGTTCACGGCCCGTACCCGGATGCTCAGGGCTGTCCCGCCGTCGCGACCACAGGTTCATCCCACGGTTCGGCGAACTTGCAATCCTGCTGCGGACAGATGCGCTGGGTACCGAAACGCTTGGTGGTCTTTATCGCTGTAATCGGCCACTTACACTCCGGGCAGGGGCGCGCCAGCGGTTCGTTCCAGATTGCGTAGTCACAATCGGGATACCGTTCGCACGAAAAGAATATCTTGCCGCGCCTGGACTTGCGCTTTAGGAGGTTGCCCTGACTGCATTGCGGGCACGCCACGCCGGTATCGGACGGTTTTTCCAGCGGCTCGATATACTTGCAGTCCGGGTAACTGCTGCAACCGATGAACTTGCCGTAGCGTCCACTGCGTATGATGAGGTCGGCATCGCATTGCGGGCACTTGCGCCCTTCCACCTTTTCCGGTTCATTGCTGCCGCGCTCGTCGTCGACATTGCGCGTGTAATCGCATTCCGGGTAACCACTGCAGCCGATGAAACGGCCGCGGCGTCCAAGGCGGATATTGAGCGGCTTGCCGCATTTCGGACATGCCTCGTCCGTGGCCTCGGTCGTGACATCGCTGCGCGAAACGGAGGTTTCCTTGTCATCGACCAGTGTCTTGAAGGGTTTCCAGAAAGCCTGCATGACCGGCACCCAGTCCTTCTCGCCGCGCGCAACGGCATCCAGCTCGTCCTCGAGCCGTGCGGTGAAGTCGTAGTCGACGTAGCGCGTGAAGTGCTCGGTCAGGAACTTGCTGACCACCCGCCCCACGTCTGTTGGATGGAAACGTTTGTTCTCCAGCGTGACGTACTCACGCGCCTGCAGCGTCGAAATAATGGTGGCGTAGGTTGAAGGGCGCCCGATGCCGTGCTCCTCCAGTGTCTTGACCAGGCTTGCCTCCGAAAAGCGAGGAGGCGGCTCGGTGAAATGCTGGTCGGCGCGGATATCCCTCAGTTCACAGCTGTCGCCCTTTTCCATCGGTGGCAGCAGCCTTTCCTCGCCATCCGATTTCTTGTCATCCTCGCCTTCCTGGTAGACGGCCATGAAACCGGGATCGACCACGACCGAGCCTGTGGCGCGGAAGCGATTGCCCTCGCCGCAGCCGAAGTCCACGCTGACCGTGTTGATGGTGGCATGAATCATCTGGCAGGCTACGGTGCGTTTCCAGATCAGTTCATACAGCCTGAGCTGTTCGGCATTCAGGTATTTTTTTATTTCATCCGGTGTATTGCGGATGGAGGTCGGCCGGATCGCCTCGTGGGCCTCCTGGGCATTCTTGGCCTTTGTCTTGTATATGCGTACCTGGTGCGGTAGTGCGCCTTTTCCGTAGCGTTCGGGGATGAAGGCGCGCAGCTCGTCGAGGGCCTCCCCGGCGAGATTGACCGAATCGGTACGCATGTAGGTGATCAGGCCGATGGTGTCGCCGCCGATATCCATGCCTTCATAGAGCTGCTGTGCCACGCGCATGGTGCGACTGGCGGTGAAGCCGAGTTTGCGCGATGCCTCCTGCTGCAGCGTCGAGGTGGTGAACGGCGCAGCCGGATTGCGCCGGCGCTGTTTCTTTTCGACTTCCTCCACGACCAGCCTGCCGCCGGCGGCATCGAGCAGTTCCGCACGTGCCTGACCGGCTGACATGTCGTTGTTGATACTGAACTGCCTGAGTTTTTCACCGTGCAGGTACGTGAGCCGCGCCACGAAATCCTGGCTGTCACGGCTCAGGTCGCTCTCCAGCGTCCAGTACTCGCGCGGCTTGAAATTCTCGATCTCGATTTCCCGCTCGACGATCATGCGCAACGCCGGGCTCTGAACACGGCCTGCCGACAGGCCCCGGCGTACCTTCTTCCACAGCAGCGGTGACAGGTTGAAACCGACCAGGTAGTCGAGCGCGCGTCGCGCCTGTTGCGCGTTGATCAGTTCGGTCGAAAGGTCGCGCGCGTTTTCCAGCGCTTCGTTGACCGCGCGCTTGGTGATTTCATTGAACACGACACGATGCACAGCCTTGTCCTTCAAGGCCTTGCGCTGCTTGAGCAGTTCGCACAGATGCCAGGAGATCGCCTCGCCCTCCCGATCGGGGTCGGTCGCGAGGTACAGGGCGTCTGATTTTTTCATCGCCTTGACGATGCTGTCGACATGCTTTGCGTTGCGTTCGATGAGCTGGTAGCTCATGGCGAAGTCATGCTCTGTGTCGACGGCGCCTTCCTTGGGGATCAGATCACGCACATGACCATAGGAGGCCATGACGTCGTAATCCTTACCGAGATACTTCTTTATCGTCTTGCATTTGGCGGGCGATTCGACGATGACGAGGTTCTTGCTCATTGCGATCTGTGGTGCGATTGGGACGGTCAGCCGGAACAGGTGCCGGCCGTTCAGTGCAGGCTGCGGGCGGAGCCGTCAAATACCAGGTCTTCCATCCAGGCAAAGGTGGCCTCCTCGCCCGGCTGGTTGAACAGCACCATCATAACGACCCATTTCATCTGGTCGAGGTCGAGGTCCTCGCTTTCCAGTGCCATGGCGCGATCGATGGCGAGTTCGCGGACGTCAGGGTTCAGTACGCCCATTTGTTCCAGGAACAGGATAAAGCCTCGACACTCGGTGTCGAGCCGTTCCATCTCACTGGACGAGAACAGGCGGGTGGAGCGTTCCGCCTGAAGCGTGGCCGGGACGCGGTCACGGGTGAGCCCCTCCATCCAGTTGAAGGCGCGGTCGATTTCGCGCGCCGGGAATCCGGCCCTGCTGAGTTCCTGCTCGACGAGTTCGCGATCCGGGGAGAGCGGACCCTCCTCATCCATGTAATAGTGCTCGAACAGGTACATCAACACGTCGAAGACGTTTTCTTTCATCGATGATCCTTAAATTTCAACCGGTTATAAATCCCGCCCGGGCTGGACACCACGTAGCCATCCAATTCAAGTTGCAGGAGCATGGAGGAAACTTCAGCCGGCGTCAATCCGCTTCCGGTCACGAGCCGGTCGATTGATGCGCCATCAAAGCCAATAACATCAAGTAGTTGTAAATATTCACCGTCGAGTTGCCAGGCCTGTTCCGGATTGACAGCATCACCCGTCGCGGCCGGCCGGCAGGCGTCGGCGAGTGGGCCCAGCTCATCGAGTATATCCTGCGCTGTCTCGACCAGCTTGGCGCCCTGACGTATGAGGGCGTGGCAACCGCGCGCCAGGGTGTTGTGTATGGAGCCCGGGATGGCGAACACCTCCCGGCCCTGCTCAGCCGCATGACGCGCGCTGATCAGGGAACCCGAGCGCACTGCGGCCTCCACGACCAGCGTCCCGATGCTCAGGCCGCTGATGATGCGGTTGCGGCGCGGAAAATTTTCCGCCAGCGGTGGCGTGCCGATCGGAAACTCCGATACCAGTGCGCCGTGCTCGGCAATATGCCGGGCCAGGTCACGGTGTCTGGACGGATAGACACGATCGAGGCCGGTTCCCATCACGGCGATGGTGGGCGCCGCTGCATCAAGTGCGCCCTGGTGACTGGCAGCATCGATTCCCAGCGCCAGTCCACTGGTGATGACCAGCCCGGTTGCCGCCAGATGGCACGCGAATTCCCTGGCTGTCTGCCGGCCGGCCGGTGTCGGATTGCGGCTGCCGACGATGGCCAGTTGCGGTTCGCAAAGCAGGCTCGCGTTTCCATGCACGTACAGCAATGGCGGTTCATCGGGCAGTTGCGAAAGGAGCGCCGGCCAGGCGGGATCCCGGCACGTGATGATGCGATTGCCGGGTTTTTCTGTCCACTCGAGGTCATGCTCGATGGCCTGCGGGTCCGGGTGCCTGAAGGCGTTGATGGCTTTCTGCGTCAGTCCCAGAGCGCTCAGCTCGCCGGTGCCTGCGCCCAGAATCGCAGCCGGACTTGCAAAGTGCTCCAGCAGTTTATGAAACGCCACCGTGCCCACGCCCGGTGCGTGGTACACGGTCAGCCAGTCGGAAAGGTTCAGATCGCCGGGTGCCGGCGTATTCGGGGACATGGCGCCCAGTATAACCGCGCATTCCCGGACGTGATGTCATCCAGGCGCGCTTGCGCCTGGATGACAGGGCCTACATCCGATCAGGGCGTGCGTACGTAGTCGTTGACATGTATGGCGCGGGTCGCCGACATGATCAGCCCGAAGCTGACCTTGTCAAAGGTACGGAACACCATGACCACGCCGGCTTCCTCGTCAGGCAGCTTGACGGTCTTGCCATACTTGCTGCTGACGGTGTCCTTGATTACCTCGCCCTGCTGGAACACACGCATGACATGGCCGATCTCCATCCCTTCACGCGTACCCAGGTCCAGCGCAACGACGTTGAACTGGCCGATTTCGGTCACACCGTCAATAACGGCGATAATGTGCCCCTCGGTGCCGGCCGGTACCGCATGCGGCTGGAAGTGGACCGCCGGAGTGGAGCGGTCGGCTGGTAGCAGGCGGTCGCCGACACGTACCTCGCGGGAGGTTTCGGTCAGTTTGATGGTGGCGGGATCACCAAAATGCTGCACCGGTCCGGTGCCGACATAGAGCGCCTCCTGACCCAGCACTTCGCCGGTGTCGGGATCGATGAAGGCTTCGCCCGGTTGATAGAGGTCAAACAGTGTGATATCACGGTTTTCTATGCCACGCACGTAAACGCGATCCCCGGCGCCGGTGACGACGTGCTCATCCGCGGACTGGACGACGTAAGGGCTGTGTTCAATCTCGTCTTTATCGACCACGATCACGCGGGTCAGGAATTGCTCGATGGCGTCGAGCGGGATCGTCGGGATGGCGTTCTCGAGGCTTTCCTCACGTATGCGCGGTGACAGCGTGACGGTCGGGTGGCCGCGTGTGGCCTGAATCTGCGGCTTGCCGTCCACATAGACCAGGTTGAGGGTGTCGCCCGGGTAGATGAGATGGGGGTTGGCCACCTGGGGATTGACGTACCAGACCTCCGGCCACAGCCAGGGATCGCGCAGGAACCTGGCCGAGATATCCCACAGGGTATCGCCCTTGACGACAACGTATTGATCCGGGTGATCGGGGTTGAGTACCACGTCTGCGGCGATCAATGTGCCCGTTGTCAGCAGGGCGGCGAGGACCATTCCGAGCAGTTTCTTGGTTGACATAGGCATCCCTTTGCGTCGAGTTACATGCGATTCGGTTCCAGTATCCAGTGCCTGGCTATACGGTGGGCGGGCGTCGGCAGGACAGGGGCGAGTTTAGCGGAATTTCCACGCAGAACAAAACGTTTTGTCGGTTTTCGAGCACAGCATCATTGCCTTTTGTGATAGAGTATATTAGATACAGATTTCACGAATCGTGACGGCATTCACATGGCTATCCTCACTGTCCTGCACTTCCCGGATCCGCGCCTGCGCACCGTCGCCAAGCCGGTAGAGCGGGTCGATGACACCGTCCGCCACACGCTCGATAACATGCTTGAGACCATGTACGCCGCCCCCGGGATCGGGCTCGCCGCGACACAGGTCAATATCGACAAGCGGCTCGTCGTCATCGATATATCGGAAGAAAAGAACCAGCCTTTATATCTGATTAATCCCGAGATACTTGACCGTGACGGGGTCGAGGAAATGGAGGAAGGCTGTTTGTCGGTACCGGGTGTCTACGAACTGGTGCAACGTGCCGACCGGGTCAGGATTTCGGCGGTCGGGCGTGATGGCGAGTCCTTCGAACTGCAGGCGGACGGCTTGCTGGCGGTCTGCATCCAGCACGAGATCGACCACCTCGACGGCAAGCTGTTCGTGGATTATCTCTCGCAACTCAAGCGCACTCGGATCCGCAAGAAACTCGAAAAGGAACAGCGCCAGACCGGCAGCGGCCCGGAGGCGTCCTCCGGCACTGACAGGCACTATACCCGGGAACTGTGAAGACACCAGCCAGTCCGCGCTGTCGTCCCGTGTCCGATCTTCCGTTGCGCAGCCTTGCAAATCCGGGCCGCGGCGGGCAATGAGGATCGTTTTTGCCGGCACGCCGGAATTTTCCGTGCCCGCACTGCAGGCCCTGCTGGATAGCCGCCACGAGGTCGTCGCGGTCTACACACAGCCCGACCGGCCGTCCGGTCGCGGTCGACGTACCTCCCCGAGTCCGGTCAAGCAGCTGGCATGTGTTCATGGGCTGCCCGTCTGCCAGCCGGGCAGCCTGCGCGGCGCCGGGGCCGGCAGGGAACTGGCGGCCTGGCAGCCCGACCTGATGGTGGTGGTGGCCTACGGCCTGCTGCTGCCACCCGACATCCTTGCCATCCCCCGCCTGGGCTGTGTCAATGTTCATGCCTCACTGCTGCCGCGCTGGCGGGGTGCTGCACCGATCCAGCGCGCAATCCTGGCCGGTGACAGCGAAACAGGCATCTGTCTGATGCAGATGGAGGCCGGTCTGGACACCGGCCCGGTGCTTGCCAGTACGGGCTGTCCGATCCGGGCGGACGATACCGCCAGCCGCTTGCACGACCGGCTGGCACGGCTGGGTGGACGCCTGCTGGCTGACCAGCTTGAGGCCCTGGAACAGGGACGCCTGACACCCCGCGTCCAGGACGAGACCCGGGTCACCTATGCGAGCAAACTGGACAAGGCCGAGGCCAGCCTCGACTGGGAGGAAAGTGCCGAGGTGCTGGCGCGCAAGGTGCGCGCCTTCAACGCCTGGCCGGTTGCCGAAACCCGTTATCTCGGCAGGCAGTTACGTATCTGGGAGGCCCTGCCGCTGGCGGACGGGCCAGCCGTTCCCGCGGGAACCGTGGTGGCGGCAACGCCTGCGGGTATCGACGTGGTCTGCGGGTCGGGAATGTTGCGCCTGACCAGGGTACAGTTGCCAGGGGCGCGTCCGGTGAGCGCTGCCGATTTCGTCAACGCACATGATATCTCCGGCCTGCGGCTCGGAACGGCCTGATCGATGAGGCCGGACGTGCGTGCCGCGGCTGCCCGCGTGCTGGCACAGCTCGTCGCGTCCGGCCGCTCACTGGCCGATGCGCTGCTGCCGTTCCAGTCCGCTTTCGAGGATGCACGAGACGCTGCGCTGCTGCAGGAACTCGTATATGGGACGGCGCGCTGGTATTTCCGACTGGACGCGCTGCTGGCGTTGCTGCTGAGAAAACCGCTCAAGCCGCGCGACCTGGATATTCGGTGCCTGCTGCTTGCCGGGCTTTATCAGCTCGATAAGCTCTCGCTGCCGCAGCGCGTGGCGGTGAACGAGACGGTACAGGCAGTGCGTGCGCTGGACAAGGACTGGGCCAGTGCCCTGGTCAATGCGGTGCTGCGTGGATTCCAGCGCGACCGCGCACGGCTGGACGATGCCATTGCAGGCGATCCCGCTGCCCGCTACGCCCATCCAGCCTGGTTGATCGACCTGCTGCGCCGCGACTGGCCGCAGCACTGGGAGGCCATGCTGTCGGCGAACAATGCGCGGCCGCCGTTGTGCCTGCGCGTCAACCGTCGGCGCATCACACGCGCAGAGTACCTGGAGCGCCTGGCTGAACATGCCCTGCTGGCCGAACCACTCGCCTGGACATCTCAGGGTATACGCCTGTCCAGCCCGGTGGTCGTTGACGCACTGCCGGGGTTCAGAAACGGGGATGTTTCGGTCCAGGACGGTGCGGCACAGCTGGCCGCCGGTCTCTTGCAACTGGCACCGGGGCAACGGGTACTGGACGCGTGTGCCGCGCCCGGTGGCAAGACGGCGCAAGTCATAGAATCGGAACCGTCGGCACGTGTTACGGCCGTCGATATCGATGCGGGGCGCCTGTCCCGGGCAGGCGAATCGCTCGCGAGACTGGGACTGCAAGCGGAACTGGTGGCCGGTGACGCCGGCAATCCGGACGGGTGGTGGGATGGGCGCCCGTACGAACGCATACTGCTGGATGTTCCCTGCTCCGCCACCGGTGTGATTCGCCGTCACCCGGACATCAAGCTGTTACGCAGGTCGGCTGATGTCACGAAGCTGGTCGTTCGCCAGGCTGCCATCCTGCGCGCCGTGTGGCCCTTGCTGGCACCAGGCGGTATGCTTCTGTATTGCACCTGTTCGGTGCTGGACGCTGAAAACAGCGGACAGATTGGCCGCTTCATGGAACGACAGCTGGACGCGGCGGAAATTCCGATCGATGCGCCGTGGGGACACGTGTGCGTGCATGGCAGACAGATACTCCCTGGCGAAGACGAAATGGACGGGTTTTATTTCGCATGTTTGCAAAAGAGCGGCTGACAAAGCTCGCGGTTGAATCGTCCGCCGGCAGGCTGACGCTTCGTGCCGTCGTCGGACTGGTGTTGCTGGCGGCGCTCGGACTGTCCGCGCCGCTGAACGCGAAGGAAGCGGGTGAGTTCAGCATCAGCGATGCGCATGCCTGGGCCAGCGGCAACGCCCTGCTGATGGACGCCCAGTTTTCAATACGTCTGAGCGCCGGGGCGCAGGAGGCGCTGGAAAACGGTGTTCCCCTGACATTCGAGCTGCAGGCGCAGCTTGTCAGGAAACATGAATGGCTGTGGGACTCGGTGGTGGTCGAGCACATGCGCACCAGGCAGCTCGAATACCATGCACTCAGCCGCAGCTACCTGGTCAAGGATATCAACGCCGGAACACAGGGCAACTATACCCGGCTGGACGATGCGTTGCAGGCGGCAGGAACCATCGAAAAGCTCCAGCTCACCGGCGAGCCGCTCAATCCCAAGCACCGTTATGAAATTCGTCTGCGCGGCAGCCTCGATATCGAATCCCTACCGACGCCGGTACGCCTGTTGGCCTATGTGTCATCCGGGTGGGATATGAACAGCGAATGGTACTCATGGCAGCTGGCCCGGTAAGACGTATCGGCTTCGGTATGTTGCCCATGCTCGGGCTGTTCGCGCTCCTGCTGGTTTCGCTCTCGCTGATGAGCGATGCGACGCATAATTCTGAACGCTTCGGTGAACTCTATTCCGCACTGCTCATTGTCAATGCGGCTGGTCTCCTCATCCTGGGCACACTCGTCGTCGTCAATATCTTTCAACTGATCCGCCAGCGGCGTATGAAGCTACCCGGTGCCAGGATGACGAGCCGGCTGGTCATCATGTTCGTGGTGCTGTCGGTTGTGCCGGTTTCGGTGGTTTACTATTTTTCGCTGCAGTTTTTGCAGCGCGGAATCGATAGCTGGTTTGACGTACGGATCGAGCAGGGTCTCACCGACGCGATTGAACTGAGCCGTGCCGCACTGGACGTGCGGTTGCGTGATGTGTTGCAACTGACCGCGCGCATGGCGGACGAAATCGCGGAGGCGCAGCCAGCCACGCTCTCGCTGACGCTGTATGATCTCAGGGTCAGAAGCGGCGCCGCCGAATTGACCCTGCTCGGCAATGACGGACGCATCGTGGCATCCAGCAGCGCGGAACTGTCGAAAATCATACCCAACCAGCCGCCGGGCGAAGTCCTGCTGTTGCTCCGGAACAGGCAGCAATACGTCGGTCTTGATCCGGTCGGCGACAGCGGGCTGTTTGCACGCGCGCTGGTACCGGTGTTGTCCGCGCGCGCAGACGGCGAGGTCTACACACTGCAGGCGCTGTACGAGGTTTCCGAGCGATTCAGCAAGCTGGCCGACAGCGTTCAGCAGGCGTTCACGCATTACCGCGAGCTTTCCTACCTCAGGACGCCCCTCAAGTTCAGTTATTCGCTGACGCTGTCCATCGTCCTGGTGCTCAGCCTGCTGGCGGCGATCTGGGCTGCATTCCACTCCGCGCGCAGACTGGTGGCACCGGTGCGCGATCTCGCAGAGGCCACGCATGCCGTCGCCGAGGGTGATTACAGCAAGCGCCTGTCCGTTGCCAGCGAGGACGAACTGGGTTTTCTGGTCAGGTCCTTCAATGATATGACGCGCAGGCTGGCAAAGTCGCGTGACGAGGCCGGCCGCAGTCGGCGCCAGATCGAGGGTCAGCGCGCCTACCTGGAGGCGGTGCTCGCGAATCTTTCATCGGGTGTCATCAGCCTGGGCAAGGACTCGGTAGTGCGCGCGGTGAACCGTGCGGCGACCCAGTGTCTCGGGGTGGAACTGAAAGGCTACCTGGGGAGGGATCTTGCGGATATCGCACAGGAACACGCCGGTCTCGCGCGTTTTGTCGAGGCGATCAACAGTCACCGCAACAGCGGCAGCCAGGTCTGGCAGGAAGAGATCACCCTGTTTGGAGATCACGGCCGCCAGGTATTGATATGTCGTGGTGCCACCCTGCGCACCTCGGGTCGACGCGGTGGCGGACTGGTAGTGGTCTTCGATGATGTCACCGCCATTATACAGGCACAGCGCGACGCCGCCTGGGGTGAGGTGGCACGCAGGCTGGCCCACGAGATTAAGAACCCGCTTACGCCCATACAGCTGTCCGCGGAGCGCCTGCGCCGGCGCTACCTGGAACAGATGGCGCCGGAAGATGCCGAGATTCTCGACCGCGCCACGCGCACGATCGTCAATCAGGTCGAGGCAATGAAAATGATGGTCAACGCCTTCAGCGACTATGCGCGCGCACCGCAATTAAGTCTGGAACCGCTCGACCTGCACCAGATGATACAGGAGGTGCTGGATCTGTATCGCAGCAGTGATCTGCATGTCCGGCTTACCGAAAAGCTCGAGGCGGCCGATACACGTATCGACGGCGACGCAGGTCGCGTGCGCCAGCTGTTGCACAATCTGTTGAAGAATGCACTTGAGGCGATTCGTGAAATCGACAACGGCGAGATCCGCGTGGAGACCCGTAATGAAATGAGGGCGGGGTTGAAACAGATTGTATTGAGCGTTACCGACAACGGTCCCGGTTTTGCACCTGGTATCATGGATAATCTGTTCGAGCCCTATGTTTCGACCAAGCCCAAGGGCAGCGGCCTTGGGCTTGCCATAGTAAAGAAAATCGTGGAGGAACATGCCGGTGCCATCAGCGCCGAGAACCCCGAGACCGGCGGCGCCCAGGTAGTCATACGCCTGATGCTCTCGGGTGACACCACCGCTGGCCGGCTGGAAGAGGTGCCGGCCGTGAAGAGTGAGTTATAATCGCCACGTATGCAAACGTGGCCGTCCCGCCGGCCTCGAACAAGGTCCATACGGAAACACGCAAATGACCACTCACCACATCCTCGTCGTAGATGATGAGCCGGATATTCGCACCCTGGTGCGGGATATCCTCGAGGACGAGGGATACACGGTTTCCACGGCGGAGAACGGTGAAGCCGCTCGCAAGGCGCGCAGGTCCCGACGCCCCGACCTTATCCTGCTCGACATCTGGATGGAGGATGTGGACGGTATCACTCTCCTGCGCGAATGGTCAGAAAGCGGTGACCTGCCCTGCCCGGTCGTGATGATGTCCGGACACGGCACCGTAGAGACGGCGGTCGAGGCGACCCGTCTGGGAGCCTATGACTTCATCGAAAAACCCATTTCCCTGGCTAAACTGCTGCTGACCATAGAACGCGCGTTCGAGAGTCAGCGGCTGCAGCGCGAAAACATCGACCTGCGCAGCCACGTCCAGCCCGTCGTCGAGCCGGTTGGCAAGTCGACGCTCATGAACCAGTTGCGAGAACAGGCGCGCAAGATCGCGCAGCACAACAGCTGGGTACTGATCAGCGGCGAGGCCGGATCGGGCAAGACAACCTTCGCGCGCTACATCCATGACCAGAGCCCGCGCCATGAGGGGCCATTCGTCGAGATAGCGGTAGGTTCGATATCCGAGGAAAACTCCGCCGAGGAACTTTTCGGGCAGGAGGACGGTGACACGGTTCACTACGGGCGACTGGAACAGGCAAATGGCGGCACGCTGTGCATCGGGGATATCGCGGATATGGACCTGCAGACACAGGCCAGGTTGCTGAGTGTCCTGCAAACGCACAGCTTCAAACGTATCGGGGGCGGCGAGGACGTCGACGTCGATCTGCGCATCATCGCCACGACACACCGAAATCTCGAGGAAGAGGTTGCGGCTGGCCGCTTTCGCGAGGACCTCTTTTACCACCTGAATGTGTTGCCGCTGCAAATACCACCGCTACGCGAGCACGAGGATGACGTGCACGACCTGCTGAATTTCTATATAGATTACATGGTCACCCACGAACGCCTATCCTACAGGCATTTCAGCGTGGCGGCACAGAATCGCCTGCGCAGCTACGACTGGCCCGGGAATATCCGTGAACTGAAAAACCTCGTCCAGCGCCTGCTGATCCTTGGCAGTGGCGATGAGATTGAGCTCGCCGAGGTTGAGCGTGCAATCAGCGTGCAGCCGCCGCCGGCTGCCGGCGGTGCGGCTCCCGAACTGCCCTTCGACCTGCCCTTGCGTGAGGCTCGCGAGCGATTCGAGTACAACTATCTTGTACACCAGCTGCAGGAGGTCGGGGGAAGTATTGGCAAACTTGCAAAGCGTGTAGGCATGGAGCGCACACACCTGTACAGGAAACTTCGTTCTCTTGGAATTGACCACAAAAAGGGCGGCGAGTAGGCGCGCTCAAATGTAAATCCAACTTCCGGACAGTGTGTAGATGAAGATAATAATTCTTGGCGCCGGCCAGGTCGGTGCGTCAGTGGCCGGTATTCTGGCAAGTGAAGCCAACGATATCACTGTCATCGATGATAACGCGAGTGTGCTGCAGGATCTGCAGGACAGGCTCGATCTGCGCACCGTCGTAGGTCATGCATCGCACCCGGACGTACTAATGCAGGCGGGCGCGGATGATGCGGACATGATCATTGCGGTTACGCGCAATGATGAAACCAACATGATCGCCTGCCAGATCGCCTATACGCTGTTCCGTACCCCTACCAAGATAGCCCGTGTTCGCTCGGTCGAGTATCTCAGGCACCAGCGCCTGTTCGCTCAGGAAGCGCTGCCGGTCGATGTCATTATCAGCCCCGAACAGCTTGTCACGGAATACACCGAGCGCCTGATTAAATATCCGGGTGCCCTTCAGGTGCTCGACTTCGCCGGCGGCGCGGTGCAGCTGGTAGCCGTGCGCGCCTTCTACGGGGGGCCACTGGTCGGCCACGAGTTGCGCGATCTGAAAAAACACATGCCAGCGGCCGATGCGCGTGTCGCCGCGATATTCCGCAAGGGCAAGGCGATTGTTCCGGAGGGCGACACTATCATAGAAATGGATGACGAGGTGTTTTTCGTCGCCGCACGCGAACACATTCGCGCGGTGATGGGCGAGTTGCGCAAGCTGGACAAGCCGGTCAAGCGGGTGATACTGGCAGGAGGCGGCAACATCGGCATGCGGCTTGCAGCAGCAATCGAGGACAGTTATCACGTCAGGATCATCGAGCATAACACCAAGCGCGCGAAACTGCTGTCAGAAACGCTGGACAAGTCCATCGTGTTGCTGGGAGATGCCGCTGACCAGGACTTGCTGCTGGACGAGAATATCGAGAATACCGACGTGTTTTGCGCACTCACCAACGACGAGGAAGCCAATATTCTCTCTGCCATGCTGGCCAAGCGCCTCGGGGCGCGCAAGGTGATGTCGTTGATCAATCGGGCCTCGTACGTAAATCTGGTGCAGAGCGATGCCATTGACGTTGCGATTTCACCGCAGCAGGCGACCATCGGCAGTCTGCTGACGCATGTCAGGCGCGGCGATGTGGTGATGGTCCATTCGCTGCGGCGCGGGGCTGCCGAGGCCATAGAGGCGGTGGCACACGGCAGTCCGGAAAACTCGAAGGTGGTGGGGAAATCGATTGACGAGATCAGGCTGCCCCACGGTGCGACCATAGGTGCAATTGTTCGCGGGACGGAAGTCATCATCGCACATCATGACACGGTTATCGAAACGGATGATCATGTCATACTGTTTCTTTCCGAAAAGAAATGTATCCAGCAGGTTGAACGCCTGTTCCAGGTCGGTGTCACGTTTTTCTGAACCGCGGGCGATGGTTGCCACAGTAACGTTTCCTTGCGCGGGGTACGGCCGTGTCGTGCATCGCCTCTCCATTCAGTGCATACCCGTACACTGGCTGATACCGTTCGGTATCCCGTTGCCGGCCCTGACGGAGACGGTGCGAATCGGTCATCCTATACGACCTGCCGAAACGGCTGTGGTCAATCCGCATGATGCAGGTCCGTCTGGCGATCTGTTCCCTGATCCTACTGTCAGGTCCGGAATCCTGGCGGCATTCAGCCGGAATTCATCATGCCCGACATGATCAGCAATCTGGAGAGGATGCTGGCCGGCGGGCAGGACAATGCCTTGCTGCGCTACACGCTGGGTACCCATTATTACAAGACCGGCGAGTTGCAACGGGCGGTCGACCACCTGCGTGAGGCGATCCGCATGGACCCCGCCTATTCGGCGGCCTGGAAGATGTACGGCAGGTCGCTGGCAGCCGTGAATGATCTGCACGGCGCATGCGACGCCTTTACGCAGGGTATCCAGGCCGCCGAGGACAGGGGTGACAAGCAGGCTGCGCGGGAGATGCAGGTCTTTCTCAGACGCGTGCAGAAACAGCTGGCGGAACGGTCACCGTGAATTTCGAGGGGGATATTGGGATGGATTCCCGTACAACGATGGTTCGCCCTCGGGGCGTGTCAAAAAACGCCGGTAACCCCACTGGTATTGTGCCGGGCATTCGCGAACACAGTTTTCAACGGCCTGGTTGACGCCGGCAACGGAGCTGGCGAGCTCCTTTGCGTAAGCCTGGGCCGGGGGTTGTCTGAAGTGCAGGTGGTATCCGCGTCCCCATGACAGGCGTTCACACCAGACGAACACGATCGGCGCCCCGTTTCTTGCGGTCAGGCGCGACAGAAACACCATACTGAATGCCGGTATCCCGAAGAACGGCGCGAATACACCGGTACCCGCCTTCGGTTCCTGATCAGGCAGCATGGCCACGGTGCCGCCCTGATCCAGCGTCTTGAACAGGGCGCGCAATCCACGTTTATCGGCCGGAACGTAGTGGCCGCCGGCGCGACTCCGGGCCTTGTTTACCAGTGTCTCCAGACCGGCCATACGGAGCGGCCGATACAGGCAGGTGATGTCATACCGGGCTGCGCAATACAGGCCGGCTGCCTCCCAGGCGCCAAGGTGTGGTGTGGCCAGGATCATGCCACGCCCGCCCGCCCGGGCGCGTTCGACATGCTCGAGGCCGTCGACGTGGCGGATCAGGCGCAGCGTCAGCCGTGCCGGACGCAGCCACAAGGCGCCGCTTTCCAGCAGTGTTTTACCGGTTTCAGCCAGGCAGCGGCGCAGCAGCCGACGTCGCTGCGTTTGAGACAGTGCCGGGAAGCATAATTCCAGATTCACCCGTGCGGCCCGGCGCAACTGGTTCGGGAACAGGATCAGTCCCCAGCCGGTGAATACCCCCAGTGCATGCAGCAGCGGCAAGGGCAGGAAAGCGCACAGGTGAAGAACTGATTTGATTATAATGATGCGCATAAAACGAAATACATAATGAAAATTACCACATACAGCGTTATTTTACGGTTATATTGTAAATATATTCACACTTTATGCATAAATATATTATTGTGGGATATGCATAAAATAACTACCATATTTATAATATTAAGTGGGAACTACAAACATTTTGTGCCTGTTTTCGGCCGACAGAAAGGATCGACAGCCTTGAGTTGTCGTCAATGCACCGTGCATTCGCGATGTCCTGTCCCGCCGGGTCCGATGATTTCATGCCACAGGGCGACTTGCCACTCCCGCGTTTCTCCGCCGGTATGAGTGGGTGATTGCCTGGGGACGTCATTCGCTGGAAAATAGCCGGCGCGCACGCAATCTCTCACGGAGCATATAATGACGGTCGATGTGAAAACGGTTTCACCTCGTGAGGCATGGGAACTGCTGGAAAGAAGTCCACGTACCGTTCTGATCGATGTTCGATCCAGTATGGAGTTCCTGTTTGTCGGTCACCCGACAGGCAGTGTGCATGTGCCCTGGATCGATGCGCCGGATTGGACCGTCAACCCGCACTTTGTTACCGAGGTCCGTAAGGTTATGCTGGGCGGCATCGGGCTGGAAGAGCACACCGGCGATGCCCCGGTCGTGCTGATCTGCCGCAGTGGCAAACGTTCCCTCGAGGCTGGCAAGCTCTTGATAAAAAATGGATTCAGTGAGGTCTATAATATCAGTGAGGGGTTCGAGGGCGAACTCGATGATGCGCATCACCGCAGTACCGTCGGGGGATGGCGTTTCCACGGTCTGCCTTGGGAACAATGCTGACGGGAGAGCATGTTAATTGACTGTTTATGAACAGGTAATTATACTTCTATACGCTTATTCCGATCGGGTTACTTCGATACACTGGATTAGATAATAAAGTAGGATTTCATGATCGCATCATGTTCGGCGGCCGCTGTTGCGCGTGCGCAAGCAGGATCATGAAAATTAACAATGCTGACTTTGTTCAGCAAGACACTGCCATTCCTCGACATCCTCCGATGTTGCGGGGTGTCCCTTTGAGGAGAACCATCTATGTCAACGACTGCCGAGAATGTACAGGGTAACGCGCAACTGGATGCGTGGCTCGACAAGAAGCTGGACGAGCTGTTACCGAAAAAGCTGGAAGAGATCGACGCCGCACGGACACCGTCGATGTCC
>Ga0210124_1000035_pt1 | contig 86193 bp, 77 predicted proteins | sample Muzzi_PWC_D2_FD_185554 | JGI IMG/M metagenome (GOLD analysis project Ga0210124, IMG submission 185554) | Wetland microbial communities from San Francisco Bay, California, USA, that impact long-term carbon sequestration - Muzzi_PWC_D2 (SPAdes) | ecosystem: Environmental > Aquatic > Marine >...
CCCTCCCTGAAGGCGGGGGGCGGGGCCCGTTTCCGGACCCCCCGGGGGGCGCCCGGCTAATTATCTAGTTTGTAAACATTTTCCTCTCAACGCCCCCCGGCCCCCCGCCGATAGGTCCCTCCAAGACCTGAAAATCCGTCGCCGGCGGGCCCCGTGGACGGGGGGCTCAGGCGGGTGACTCGCGGCTCCGGGCCCCCATTCGGGCGCCGGGGACGCCCACGAAGCCGATTGGGAGGAAGGCGTCGATGAGCTTTCGTATCAAGACCCTGGCGGCGGCCGTGCTCGCCGCCGCGCTCGCCGCGGGCTGCGGCGGGGGAGGTGCCGGGGGCACCGTCTCCGGCCTGACCGTGCCGGAGAACATGAGCGTGGTGGCCGCCAAGCCGGACGCCGGCTCCGGCAAGCCCGTCACCTTCGGCCACGCCCTGGCGGGCCTGGCCAAGGCCTTCGACGCCGCGGACACGGACTACAGCACCGACGCGGTCGAGACCCACGTCTTCGACCCCTCCATGGAGCCCCTGGACCTGGTCAACGAGATCCTCTGCTCGATGGGCCAGACCCGGGCCAAGGACATGGTCAACCAGGGCCCCTACATCGCCCTGATCGACACCGACCAGTGCAGCCAGGGCGACGCCCGGAACGACGGCTCCACCGGCCAGTCCTCCGGAACCGGCGGCACCACCTACGAGAAGTGGGTGATCGACTCCACCCGCGCCGACAACGCCTCCCCCCAGGTGGTCAAGCTCTGGATCCGGGAGGAGGACGGCCCCGGCGGGATGCCCCAGATCATCAAGGTGGAGACCACCGTGCGGGAGGGGGTCAGCGACACCCGCCCGTTCGGCGACTTCACCCTCAACTTCCGCTTCGAGGACCCGGACACCTCGGCCGTGAACGGCGGCGGCACCCTGGAAACCGTCACCGCCCCCTCCGGCAAGGTGGCCTACACGTTCTTCATGAACGAGGGCGCCGAGCAGGTGAGCTACGCCCCCGGCGAGCACTTCTACGGCATGCGCGCCACGGTGGAGATGACCCCCGACGGCACCGCCGGCGTGGCCCGCACGGGGCTCAAGGGCGAGGGCAACGAGGGCGGCTTCGACTGGACCGAGGGCGGCGCCTTCTCGGTGGCCTTCGACGCCGGCCACCTGATGCGCTCCGAGGCCGCGTCCCTGACCGACCTCGACACCGACACCTTCGCGGCCGACACCTGCCTGTCCAGGGACACGTTCAACACCAACGTGTGGCGCTACGACCTGTACCACCACGACGACACGACCTTTAACGGCCAGGCGGTGCTGGGCGGCGACCGGGTGACCCTCAACAGCGGCTTCCCGTTCGTCTACGACAACGGGGGCTCCGACGTGTTCGGCCACATCGGGTACTGGGGCCTGTGGGTGGAGGACCCGACGGTCACCATCCCCAACGGCGCCACCATCACCCGCCGCGACCGGGCCACCGGGGGCACCACCGACTACACGTTGGTGCGGGCCCCCGGCAAGCTGATCCGCCGCACCGCGCGGCAGCTGGCCCTCACCGGCCTGGTGGGCGAGACCCTGGACTTCTGGGGCGAGGCCGACCCGGACGGCGCCGGGGCCCAGGTGCCGCGCTTCGGCCAGTGGCGCGTGCGCTACCTGCGCTCGGGCGACGCGATCCCCGCCGGCAGCGGCGGCGGCACCGCCCCGGCCGACGGCTTCTACGCCCTGGCCGAGGTCACCGGCTGGGACGAGATGGGCCCGATCCAGGCGCCCATCCCGGCCCAGGACGTGACCCCGCCCGCCAACGCCTTCCTCGGCCTCTGGTCCGACAGCTTGGGCGGGCAGGTGAACTTCGTCGGCGGCGCCACCACGGTCACCTTCTACGAGGAGGCGTTCGTGGGCGGCGAGGACCCGGTGTTCGCGAACGGCGCCCTCACCCTCAACTGCTTCGAGCGCTGCCTGAAGGCCCCCGTGGCCCAGACCGACGTGGACGCCGGCTGGGACGGGGTGTACGTGGCGAACGCCACCGACGTGAGCACCGGCGTGACCGCCTACACGATCGACCCGGCGGACATGACCCTCAGGCTGGGGGCCCAGGCGGTCACCCTGGACACCGGGGTGGACCCCACCGGAACCGACCACGAGTGGGGCATGAACACGGGCGAGATGGTCACCGACGCCGTCAAGGCCGGCATGACCAACATCTGGGACCTGTACGACCCCGCCGTGGTGGGCGTCTCCTACCGCTGGGAGACGGGCGCCAACGACTGGAACCGGTACACGGCGGCCCTGGACGGAAACGGCGACTACGTCGCGTTCGACCGGCCGATCCAGTTCGCCTACGTCCACACCACGGCGGGCGACGCCAACGGGGACGCCACCTACGACGGCAAGACCTTCCGCCTCAACTACGGCGGGAGCGGCGACCTGTGGGGCATCCCCTGGACCGTGGACCCGGGCACGGGCCGCTGGTACGCGGCCTTCACCCTCAAGGACGGCACCGTCATGGGGCCGACCGGGACCGAGTTCGTGGTCAAGGCCCGCGAGAGGGAGCAGACCATGGCCGAGGATCCGGGCCAGTGCGGCGCCCTGGACACGAGCCAGGCGTCGGCGCCCCAGGCGGACCTACCGACCGCCGTGGACGGCACCCCGGACGTCGGCGTCATGCCGACCGTGACGGACGCCCCCGCGGTGATCGGCGGCGAGCTCCAGACCTAGGCCGAAAGCGGCGCGCCCCGCGAGGGGCGCCGCGCGAGGGCCCCGTCCCGGGCGACCGGGGCGGGGCCTTTCCCGTGGCCTACGGGAGGTCTTCCGGGCCGTCTCGCGGGCCGTCTCGCGCGGCGGTCCGGGCCCCGCGCTTCTCCACCAGCCAGTGCAGCGAGAACAGCAGCACTCCGGCCGGGTGCAGCAGGGCCCAGGCCGGGCCGACCCCCAGGGCGGGCTGCCGGACCCAGAACACGAACAGGGTGGCCGTGACCACCGCCAGCATGTACAGGCGCGGGTCGCGCCGCACCCACACGGCGAGGCCCGTGCCCGCCAGCCCCGCCAGCATCCCCACCGCCGTCAGGGGCAGCAGCAGGAACACGTACAGCGCCGCCACCAGCGCCCGGGGCAGCAGCCCGGCGGCGGCCAGGCCCCGCACCCCCAGCAGCACGACCACCACCGCGCCGATCCCCAGGAAGCACAGGTAGGCGCCGTCCCGCGCCCCCGGCAGCCTCACGCCGGGGGCGGGCCGCCCGCCCCGGGGCCGTTCTCCGGTCCCCCCGGCCCCCCCGGCCCCTTGGGCCGCCGCATGAACAGGAACGCCCCCACCAGGAAGAACACCCCCAGCAGCGCCCCCAGGCTGCCGATGGCGTAGATCAGGTAGGGGCTGTGGCTGTAGTCCATCGTTCGCCCCCCGATTTCCCCTCTAGTCGCCCCCCAGGTTCCAGGTCCAGGGGCACAGGGTGTAGGTGCCTTCGCCGCCCAGCAGCCTGAAGCCGTCGGCGACGTAGGCGATCAGGGGGGCGGCCTCGGCCCGGGGCGCCAGCAGGCGCCGGGCGGGCGCGCCCACCTCCCGCAGGGGCGCCGTGGGCGGCAGGCCCCCCAGGCCCCGGGCCCGCTCGAGGGCGGCCCCCAGGCCCCCCAGGTGGTCCACCAGGCCCGCGTCCCGCGCCTGGGCGCCCGAGAACAGGCGCCCGCCCGCCACCTCGGCCACCGCCTCGGCCTCCATGCGGCGCCCCGTGCCCACCCGCTCCCGGAACAGGGCGTCGATGCGGGCGATGCCCTTCTCCACCAGCTTGAGCTGGGTCTTGTTGTAGCGCCGGCCGGGGTCGTGCATGTTGGCGTGGCGCCCCCGGGACAGGGCGTTGCGGTGGATCCCCAGGCGGGCGTACAGGTCGGCCGCCGAGATCTTGGCCCACAGGGCCCCGATGGAGCCGGTGAGGGTCCCCGGCTGGGCCACGATCTGGCGGCACGCGGCCGCCGCGTAGTAGCCCCCCGAGCCCGCCACCACCCCCAGGGCGGCCACCACCGGCTTGGCGGCGTCCAGGGCCGCCAGGGCCTGGTAGATGGCCTCCGAGGCCGTGGCCGAGCCCCCCGGCGACTCGATGTGCACCACGCACGCCAGGGCCCGCCGGTCCCGGAGCACCCGCCTGGCCGCCTGCACCACCGTCAGGTCCCCGGTGCGGGGCGCCGTCACCAGGGGCACGGCGAGCCCCGCCAGGCCCCCCGCAAAGCCGCCGGGCGGGCGCTGGCTGCGGCCCCGGACGATGGGGCCCTGCACCCGGATCAGGGCCACGTAGGGCCCCGGGGCCCGGGGCGGCGGGCGCCGCACCGCGCGGCGGGCGGGGTCCCAGCCGGCCATGCGGGCCGGGCGCCCGGGGGTGCCCAGGTGGGCGGGCAGGGCGTCCTCCGCCAGCAGGCCGTCCGCCAGCCCGGCGTCCCGCGCCTCCAGGTCCGTCAGAGGCCCCCGGTCCACCAGCTTGCGGGCCACCGCCTCGGGCAGGCCCCGGGACGCCACCAGGTCCGCCACCAGGGCCTCCATCTCGGCGTCCAGCAGGCCCTCCACGTTCTCCCGCACCGGGTCGGGCAGGTCCGTGCGGTCGAGCAGCCCCGGCCACTTGTAGGGCCCGCTGGGCACCACGTCGGCCTCGATCCCGGCCTTGGCCAGGGCGTCCTTCAGGAACACGAAGCGTCGCACCGCCCCCAGGGGCCCCACCCGGGACCCCTCCTGGAGCAGCACCTCGTCCGCCGCCACCGCCACCCGCAGGGGCTGGGTGGACAGGTCGGCGGCGTGCACCACGACGCGGCGCCCGGCCGCCTTCAGTTGTCCGATCAGGTCCCGCAGGGCGTCGGCGCGGGCCGGGGCCAGGGACAGGTCCCGGAGCACCAGGACCACCCCCCGCACCCGCTCGTCCGCCGCGATGCGCGCGAAGGCCTCGGAGAGCTCCTGCAGGCTCACGGCCTCGCCCCGGCGCCGGAACGGGAACCCGGGCCCCGGCGGCGGAAGCTCGGGCGGGGCGCCGTCCAGCACGAACTGCACGTAGTCCGGCGGCCGCCCCGCGGGCAGCACCACCCGGAACAGGGCCCAGGCCAGGAGCCGCACCCCATAGACCACGTACGCGAGCATGACGGGCACGATACGCGACCCGCGCCGCCGGGTTCAACGTCCGGCGCTCACGCGCCCCGGCCCCGGCGCGGCCGCCCCAGCACCCACGCGCCGGCCGCGGCCGCGGCCACCAGCCCCAGGTCCTCCCACACCCCCAGCAGCCACGCCGCGGTCGTCCCCACCAGGGCCCACGCGAGGGGGATCGCCGCCAGCCGGCGCGGCGGCGCCTCCGCCCACAGCAACAGCCCGGCGGTGAAGAGGGTGGTGGGGCAGGGGGTCACCCCGAACAGGGGGGCGCGCGGGTAGGCGTGCCCCAGCCGGGCCCCCAGCAGGGGGTAGAGGACCATGGCGTAGGCCACCAGCGCCGTGCCCGCCCACCCGCAAGCGCCCCCGGTCCGGAAGCCGCACCGCCCCCGCCACGCCTCCCACCCCAGCAGCCCCGCCTGCGCCGCGAACACGGCCGCGAAGCCGTAGGCGGCCGGGTTGATCCGGGCGAAGTACAGGCCGTGGTAGAGCCCCCCGGTCCAGGCCCACAGCACGGCCGCCGCGCCCCACGCCAGGCGGGCCCCCCCGGACCCGCCGCGCCACGCCCCCCACACGGCCGCGGCCCCCAGGGCGTAGGCCGCCAGCGGCCAGGCCCCGAGGGCCCGGCTGTAGGCCGCGAACACGGCGAAGAACTGCTCCGGGGTGAAGGGCGGCGCCATGGCCCCGATGGTAACCCGGCCCGGCCCCGGCTATGCTCCGGGGGTGGCCATGCCGTCCCTCCCGATCTCGCTCCTGCTCCTCGGCGTCACCGTCGTGGGCCTCGTGCTGGCGTTCCGGGGGGTGACCCTGCGCACCTGCCCCGGGGGCCCGCGCCGCGCCCCCGGCCTCCTGGGGGGCGGGCTCCTGGCGGCGGGCCTGGGGCTCGGGGGGCTCGTGTTCCTCCACGGCCCGTGGGAACCCGGCTGGGGCCCCATGCACGGCCACGGCATGCGGGGCATGGGACCGCACCACGCCCGCCCCGGCGTTGCGGCGAGCCCGGCCCGCACCCTGGCCCCGGCCGACCTGCCCGACCCCGGCGCCCCCGGGGCGCGCCTGCTGGCCCGCCACTGCGGCGCCTGCCACGCCGTGCCGGACCCGGCCCTCCATACCGCCGCCGAGTGGCCCGCGGTCCTGGCCCGCATGCGGACCCACATGGCCGCCGTCGGGCGCCCCGCCCCCGCGGGGTCCGAGGCCGCGGCCCTGGCCGCCTACCTGGCCGCCCACTCCGTCGACGCGGTCGACGCCACGCCCCCGCCGGGCCCCGCAGCACGTTGATTCCACACGAAACGTTCAGCCTGCGCCGCGCCCGCCGATAAGGGAAGGCGACGCGAGGCCGAGCGCGGGTGCCCCCGGGGGCCCGGCGCGAAGGGGAGGTGTGCGGATGGGAGGCGAGATCCTGCTCGCCCGACAGCCGATCCTGGACCGGGACCTGGAGGTGGTGGCCTACGACCTCCAGTACCGGGCCCCGGACCGGGAGCCCGGGGCGGGCCCGGAGGCCGGGCCGGACCCGGACGCGGCGGCCCGCCGGGTGATCTCCGAGGTCTTCAGCCAGGCCGGCCTGGACCGGCTGGTGGGGGTGCGCCCGGCGGTGATCCAGGTGGGCCCGGCCCTGCTGCGGGACGAGCTCATGCTCGCCCTGCCCCCGGGCCGGGTGCTGCTGGAGCTGACCGAGACCCCGGTGGTGGACACGGCCCTGGTGGAGGCGGTAGCGGGCCTGGCCCGGCGCGGCCACCGCTTCGCCCTGGGGGACTTCTACTACACCGACCCCTGGGAGCCGGTGCTGCGCATGGCCGACGCCGTCATGCTCGACGTGGAGCACCTCAACCGCTTCCAGATCGAGCGCCAGGTGGCCGCCCTGGAGGACTACCCCGTGCTGCGGGTCGCCACCGGCGTCGCCACCCCGGAGCGGCACCGCCTGTGCCGGGACCTGGGCTTCGACGCCTTCCAGGGCGCCTTTCTGTGCGCGCCCGAGCCGGTGCCCGGGCGGGCGGTCCCCACGGCCAAGCTGGCGGTCCTGCGCCTGATGGCCGACCTGGCCGACCCCGAGATCGACGCCGACCGCCTCGAGGCCCGCATCGGCGCCGACGCCGCGTTGAGCTACCGCCTGCTGCGCTTCATCAACGCCCCGTTCTTCCCCCTGGTGCGCAAGGTGGAGTCGATCCACCAGGCCGTGGTGCTGCTGGGGCTGGAGGGGGTGCGCCAGTGGGCCACCCTGATCTCCCTGGCGGGGCTGTCGGACAAGCCCCACGCCCTGCTGGTCACGGCCATGGTGCGGGCCCGCATGGCCGAGGCCCTGGCCCGGGCCGTGGACGCCCCGCACCCCGGGCTGCACTTCACCACCGGCCTGTTCTCGGTGCTGGGGGCGATGGTGGACCGACCCCTGGAGGAGGTCATCGCCGCCCTGCCGCTGCGGGACGAGATCCCCGACGCCCTGCTCCACGGCGCCGGCCCGGCGGGCCCCACCCTGGCGTGCGTGCTGGCGTACGAGAAGGCCGACTTCGGCCGGGTGGCCTCCAGCGAGGCGGGTCCGGCCGCCGCCCGCGACGCCTACGTGGAGGCCGTGGCCTGGGCCGACGCCACCGCCGCCGCCCTGGGGCACGGCGGCTGACGGGCCCGGGGCCGGCCTAGCGGCGGGCGGGGGCGGCGGGGGGCAGGGCCGCGCGGGTGGCCCGCGCGGCCGCCGCGGCCTTGGCCAGGTGGTCCTGCACGGCCGGCAGGTTGAAGGTGTGCCACGCCCCGGCGGCCTGTCCCAGCTCGCCGCTGGCCTCGGCGAGGCGGCGCTCGGCGGCCTTCGTGTCGGCGCCCCCGGCACGGGCGGCGTCGGTCATCTCACGGGCCCAGGCCACCAGGGTGCGCACCGCGTCCATCATGTTCAAGGTGGCCTCGGCCTGGGCCGGCTTGTCCGGCAGCAGCCCCAGGCGCTCGTTGTGGCAGACGGTGCAGAAGCCCTCCACGTCGGAGGCCTTCAGGATGCGCGTGGCCATGGAGCCGTGGCAGGTGACGCAGTTCGGGCCCCGCCCGGTGGTCTCCAGGCGGGCGAAGTGGCGGCTCTTGGAGAAGGCCTCCAGCTGGGCCTGGTGGCAGCGCCCGCAGGTGCGCGGCACGTTGCGGAAGTAGATCCGGCTGTTCTCGTCGGAGGCCGGCAGCACCCCCTTGTGGGCCTTGTCCTTGTCCGTCTGCTTCGGGTCGCCGCCGTGGCAGTCGTTGCACCCCAGCCCGGCCTTGTCGTGGACCGACCCGATGAAGTCCAGGTGGCGCCGGGCCATGCGGGTGTCGGGGGGGAGGCTGCCGTGGCAGGCCAGGCAGCCGTTCTCGGCCTTGGCCCCGGCCGCCTGCGCAGGGGCGGGGTGCGCCACCGGGACGGTCCCCAGGGCCAGGAGCAGGATCGGGATCAGCCAGGGCCGTCGCATCGTCTCAGGCTCCTTGCGAGGCCGCCGCGCGGCGGGGAATCCACATCTGGTACAGGCAGACCAGGATCTGGGCCGCCAGGGCCAGCCCCAGCACCGCCCCCGCGGCGACGACCGTGATGGCGAAGTGGGAGTCCCACTTGGTCAGGAACCACGCCAGGATGTCCACGAACACCGCCAGAAACGGCGCCAGCATCAGGGTGCTCTTGAGCCAGCGGCGCATCTCGGCCATGCGGAACACCAGCCCCACGGTGAACAGCACCATGCCCACCCCGAACAGGTGGATGTGGGACACCCGCACCAGGCTCACCAGGGACTGCCCCGTGTCCACCCGCGCCACCGCCTGAACCCCCTCGAAGGTGCTCAGGTCCGGCAGGTTCACCGCCGACTGGGGGCTGTGGCAGGCGGTGCAGTTGCGGGCCAGGATCGGGGCCACGTCCCGCTCGTAGCCCTTGGCGCCGGCGCCGGACTTGAGCCACGCCACGATCTGCTCGGTGTCCTCCGGCGACAGGTAGCCCGACATCGCGCCCCGGACCGCCGCCTCCAGGCGGGTGCCGGAGCGGTTGCCGTAGTAGTCGTAGGCGATGTCGGTGAGGGACAGCCCCGGCTCGCCGTCCGCCATCTGGTGGCTGGAGTAGAGGAACGATACGGCCATCAGGTAGCCGAGCCCCATCAGGGCCAGGAAGACCGTGTAGAACAGCCGTTCCGGCAGGTCGCATTCGCGCAGCCGCCTTAAAGGGGCGGAAAGGGTCGTGTCCACGTCGGCGCCGGTCTCCCCTCGCCAAGAAAGCCGCCGCCATGATGGGACGCCCGGCGGGGCGCGTCAAGGGCCCCGGCGCGCCCGCCGGCGGGCCGTCCCCGGTCACCCGCGCGGGCCCCGCCGAGGGCCGTGCCGTCACTCGGCCCGCAACGCCTCCACCGGGTCCATCCGGGCGGCCTTGCGGGCCGGCAGGACGCCGGCGGCCAGGCCGATGACCACGCTCACCGCCAGGGCCAGCAGGGCGAAGTCCGGCCGCACGTGGACCGGCAGGGCGGGCACCGCGGCCGCCAGGGCCCAGGCCCCCCCGGCCCCCAGGGCGAGCCCGAAGGCGCCGCCCGCCAGGGCCAGCAGCACGGCCTCGGCCAGGAACAGGGCCAGCACCCCCCGGCGGGTGGCGCCCAGGGCCCGGAGCAGGCCGATCTCCCCCACGCGCTCGTTGACCGCGATGGTCATGATCGTGAGGATTCCCACCGCCCCCACCACGAGGCTGATGCCCCCCAGACCCCCCACGGCGAAGGTGAGCACCCCCAGGATCCGCCCCAGGGTGTCGAGCATCTGCTGCTGGGTGACGATGGTGAAGTCCTCGCGCCCGTGGCGGGCGGTGAGCAGGCGCTTGATGCCCTCCACCACCCGGTCCTCGTCGGCCCCGGCGCGGTAGAGGATGTCCACCTCCATCAGCCCCTCGCGGTTGAACAGCTCCAGGGCGTGGCGGGCGGGGATGTAGATCGCGTCGTCCATGTCGAAGCCCAGGATCTCCCCCTTGGGCTCCATGACCCCCACCACCCGGAAGCGGCTCCCCCCCACCCGCACCTTGGCCCCCAGGGCGGAGCGGGCCCCGAACAGCTCGGCCTTGGCCTTGGACCCCAGCACCGCGAAGGCCCGGGCCGTGTCCGGGTCGTCGGCGGGCAGAAAGCGCCCGGTGGCCAGCCCGAAGCGCCACACCTCGGGCATGTTGTGGTCCACCCCGTTGACCAGCATGCGGCGCGCGCGCCCGCCCGCCTCCACCTCGCCGTTGCCGTACACCCCGGGCACCACCGCCAGGGTGTCCGGCACCCGGGTGAGTGCCTCGGCGTCGTCCAGGCTCAGGGGCCGCACGGTGGCCAGGATGCCGCCGGGGATGCCCAGGGTCTCGGTCTTGCCGGGGGTGACGGCGACGATGTGGGTGCCGAACTGGGTGAACTCGCTGAGCACGTAGCGGTTGACCCCCTCGCCGATGGAGGTCAGCAGCACCACCGCGGCGATCCCCACGGCGATGCCCGTGGCGGTGAGCCCCGAGCGCAGGCGGTGCGAGACCACCGCGTGCAGGGCCAGGCGGGACAGGTCGCGGGACAGCACCCCTCGGCCCCCCCTAGCGCCGCGCCAGGGCCGACACGGGGTCGAGCCGGGCCGCCCGCCGCGCCGGCCACACCCCGAACAGCAGCCCCGTGGCCACGGCCACCCCCACCGCCGCCACCACCGCCCACAACGGCGCCGCCACCGGGAAGGCCGGGTAGGCCCGGCCGATGGCGAACACCCCCCCGTAGCCCAGACCCAGACCCACCCCGGCCCCCGCCAGGGCCAGCACCGCCGCCTCGGCCAGGAACAGCCGCAGCACGGTGCCCCCCGTGGCCCCCAGGGCCTTCAGCAGCCCGATCTCGGCGGTGCGCTGGGCCACCGCCACCAGCATCACGTTCATCACCAGGATGCCCGCCACCACCAGGCTGATGCCCGCGATCCCGGCCACGGTCAGGGTGAGGGAGGTGAGGATGCGGTCGAAGGTCTCCAGCATGGAGTCCTGGGTGATGACGGTCACGTCCTCCTCGCCCTCGTGGCGGGTCTTGAGGATCGCCGTCACGTCCTTCACCGCGTCGGGGATGAGGGTGCGGCTCCTGGCCTGCACCAGGATGCGGAACAGGGAGGGGGCGTCCAGCAGGGCCTGGGCCTGGCTGACCGGGATCACCACGATCTGGTCCAGGTCCATGCCCAGGGAGCGCCCCTTGCTCTCCAGCTCGCCGATCACCCGGAAGCGCCGGTCGCCCACCCGCAGCCACTGTCCCACCGGGGAGCGGTTGCCGAACAGCGCCTCCCGCACGGTGGCGCCGATCACCGCCACCGGGGGCCCCCGCTTCGGGTCGCCGGGGGGCAGGAAGCGCCCCGGCCGCACCGCCAGGTGGCGCAGGGCCATCAGCTCGTGGGTGGAGCCCACCGCCAGGGCCTCCCGCTCCCGCCCGCCCCAGGAGACCGGCGCCACCCCGGCCACCACCGGCGCCACCTTGCCCACGGCCGCGCTGCGCAGCAGGGCCCCGGCGTCGTCCAGGGTCAGGTCCCGGGGGGTGGCGGTGACGGGGGGTGCCATGCCGGTGGTCTCGGAGCGCCCGGGGAGCACCACGATGAGGTTCGTGCCCAGCCCCGCGAACTCCCCCATCACGTAGCGCCGGGCCCCCTCCCCCAGGGAGGTGAGCACCACCACCGCCGCCACCCCGATCGCCATGGCCAGCAGCATCAGGGAGCTGCGCAGGCGCTGGGAGACCACCGCCCTGAGGGCGAACAGGAGGTGCTCGGCGGTGCGCACGGCCCCCGCCCTCAGGCGCCCCCGGTCCGGGCCTCGTCGGCCACCACGCGGCCGTCGGCCATGCGGATGCTGCGCCGGGCCCGGCCGCCGATGTCCGGGTCGTGGGTCACCACGATCAGGCCGACGCCCTCGGCGTTGAGGCGCTCCAGGATGTCCACCACGGCCTGGCCCGAGGCCCGGTCCAGGTTGCCGGTGGGCTCGTCGGCCAGGATCACGTCGGGCTCCATGACCGTGGCCCGGGCGATGGCCACCCGCTGGCGCTGGCCGCCGGAGAGCTGGTCCGGGCGGTGGTGGACCCGGTCCGACAGGTCGTAGCGCGCCAGGGCCTCGGCCACCCGCCGGGCCCGCTCGGGGGGCGGTACCCCCGCCAGGGTGAGGGGAAGCGCGACGTTCTCCGCCGCCGTCATGCGGGCCACCAGGTGGAAGAACTGGAACACGAAGCCGAAGCGGTGCAGGCGCACGTCGGCCTGGGCCTCGTCGGAGAGGCCGGTGACGTCCTTCCCGTCGAGCAGGTAGCGGCCGGTGGTGGGGCGGTCCAGCAGCCCCAGCACGTTGAGCAGGGTGCTCTTGCCGGAGCCCGAGGGGCCCATGACCGAGACGTACTCCCCGGGCCCGACGGCCAGGCTCACGTCCGCCAGGGCGGCCACCGGCACGTGGCCCACGGTGAAGGTGCGGCCGACCCCCTCCAGGGTGATCACGGCGGCGCCGTCAGGGGGCCGGGGCCTCGGCCCGGGCCCGGACCCCGTCGGCGATCCCCTCCCGCTCCAGGGAGGTGACCACCTCGGTCCCGGCGGCGAGGCCGTCGGCCACCTCGGTCCACGCCCAGTTGGCGATGCCCGGGGTGAAGTGGATGAGCGTCAGGCGCCCGGCGTCCGGGTCCAGCACGTACACCCGGTCCCCCTCCAGCACCGCCGCCGTGGGCACCCGCAGCACGTCGGGGCGGGTCTCCAGGATCACCTCCACGTCGGCCGACAGCCCCGGCAGCATCCACGGCACCGAGTCCGGGTTGTCCAGGGCCGCCTCCACCTCCACCGTGCGGGCCTGCTTCTCCAGGTCCAGCACGTAGGGCGCCACGCGCCGCACGTGGGCCGCGAAGTTCTGGCCGGGGAAGGCGTCGATGGTGATGCGGGCCGGCATCCCGGCCCGGATGCGGGGCGCGTCCACCTCGTCGATGGGCGCCGAGACGTACAGGCAGGTGTCGTCGATCAGGTCCACCGCCGGGGGCGTGGGCACGCCGATGGGGGAGGGGGTGACGTACTCGTACCGCTCGGCGTTCACCTCGGCCACCACGCCGCCGAAGGGGGCGAGCAGCCGGGTGCGCTCCAGCCCCGCCCGGGTCACGGCGATGGTGGCGTCGGCCACCTGGGCCTGGCTGCCCGCCGCCTGGCAGGCGGCATTCCGGGCCTTGGCGGTGGTGGCGGCCTTGTCGTACTGCTCCTCGGTGGCGATGCCCTGCTGGGACAGCACGGCCTGGCGGGCCGCGTCCCGGGCCGCCTCCTCGGCCACCAGGCAGGCCTCCTCGGCCTGGGCGTGGGCCGCCCGGGCCTGGGCCTGGTTCAGGGCCAGCTGGGCCTTCAGGTCGTCGTTCCACAGGGCGAGCATCAGGTCCCCGGCCTTCACCCGGTCCCCCTCCGTCACCTTGAGCACGCTCACCTGGCCCCCCACCAGGGGCGACAGGCCGGCCCGGCGGCAGGCCTTGACGGTCCCGGCGCGGGTGTTGGCCACGGTGGACTCCACCTCGCCCGTGGCCGCGGCCGCCACCACCACCGCCACCGGCTTGGGCCGTGCCGCGTAGGCGATGCCCGCCGCCACCAGCGCCACCACGGCCACCGCGTAGCCCGTCCGGCGCAGCCGTCTGGCGGTCGCTGGCTCCACGTGCTCCCTCCCCTGGCGCGGGGGGGCGTCCCCCCCCGAAATTCCTCAAGGCCGCTCCCTTCGGATACCGAGGTACATGATAATACAGAGGCCGGGATGCTCCCCTCCGGCCGAAAGGGAATTCGATGGAGCAGGAGTACATGACCACCGCGCTCCGCCTGGGCCTGGCGGTGCTGGCGGGGGGGCTGGTGGGGCTGGAGCGAACCTACCACGGCCGCCCGGCGGGGTTCCGCACCCACACCCTGGTGTGCGTGGCGTCGGCCCTGCTGATGCAGTTCACCCTCTACCAGATGGAGGTGATCCCGGGCGTCCCCCGGGAGCTGGTGCGCATCGACCCCACCCGCATGGGGCAGGGGATCATGACCGGCATCGGCTTCCTGGGGGCCGGGGTGATCCTCAAGGAGGGGCTCAACATCCGGGGCCTGACCACCGCGGCCTCCATCTGGACCACCTCCGCCATCGGCATCGTCCTGGGGATGGGGCTCTACTTCGCGGGCGCCATGGCCACGGTGGTGGTCATCGGGGTGCTGTCGGCGTTCCGCTGGCTGGAGCGGGTCACCCCCAGCCTCCACTACGCCAGCCTCACCGTGCGCTTCCGGCGCGCCGAGCACATGGACGAGGCCGAGCTGCACGGCCTGGTGTCCGCCCACGGCCTGGAGTTCACCCAGCCCAGCTACCGCCTGGAGGGGGAGGGCCGCGTCTACTGCTACCAGATGACCGTCCGTACCCAGGACCCCCGCAGCTTCCACGCGCTCTCCGAGACCCTCAGCGCCCAGGAGCGCGTCCTCGAGTTCGCCATCCAGCCCACGGGCGACTAGCCGGGGACGCCCGGCGGCGGGGTGGCCTGCCGCCCTGCGGGCGGACGCGGCGGGAGGGGGACGCCCGGCGGCGGGGTGGCCTGCCGCCCCGCGGGACGCCGCGGCAAGAGGGGGACGCCCGGCGGAGGGCGCCGCAAACGGTCCCTCCCAGCGGCCTTGTCACGCGTGCGGGTGGACGAAGATCTCGTACAGGGTGAGCAGGATCTCGGCCGCGATGAGCACCACGATGTACCACTCCACCCGCAGGGAGCGGCGGTTGTGGATCAGCTCCAGGGCGGTGCCGGCGGTGCGCTGGATCAGGGCCAGGCGCCGCTCCAGGGCGGCGTCCCGCTCGCCGATCTCGTACTCCTCCTCCAGCCTGAGGTAGAGCCGCTCCAGGTCGGGCCGCTCCCACAGCACCTCGGGCTTCTCCCCCACGGCGACCCGCCCCACGGTCTGGTGCTGCACCGCCAGGGCCCCGCCGATCTGGGCCAGCAGCTCCCGGGTGCGGCGGCTCGTGCCGCCGTGGGCCGCCAGCTCGGTCACCAGGGGCTCCACCCGGTCGAACACCCGCTCGGTCTGGGTCTCGTAGTGGGCCAGCACCACGCTCTTGCCCAGCACGTCGGCCACCACCTGGATGCGCTCCACGTGGGGCGCCTCCACCACCAGGGCGTCCCCGGACGGCCCCTCGGGCTGGTGGCGGTCGAAGCGCAGGCGGGCGTCCTCGGTCTCGGGGGCGGCGAAGGGGCCCTTCACGCGGGGGCCCAGCTCGGCCAGGAATGCCGCCTCCTCCTCCGGCTCCATGCCGAACAGCACCACCGCCCCGTAGCGCAGCAGCACCGCCGCCCCCTGGCGCCCGGCGCTCACGGCCAAGGGCGACGGGGCCAGGCGCCGGCCCCCGTCGTACCCCTTCAGGTCGATGCGCCGCCCCAGGAACAGGGCCCGCACGGCGACGGCGGGGCGGCCTTCGAACAGGGGTTGGACCATGGGGGCGACCGGCGGGAGATACGGGGGGTCACGGATTGGCTTTCGGGGACGCGTCGCGTATCGTACCAGACTCCCGGTGCGTGGGTGGGGCAGGGGGCCGGTGCACGCAGACCCGCAGACGCAAAAGCTCAAGTCCGAGCTGGCCGAGGCGCGGCGCCGCATCGCGGAGCTCGCCGAGGCGCTGGAGGCCCAGTCCGGCCCGCACCGCCAGGCCGACGGCGCCCCCCTGACCCAGCACCAGCTGTTCGAGGGCCTGTTCGAGAGCGACCACATCCTGGTCGCCATCCTCGACCCCGAGTTCCGCTTCGTCCGGGTCAACCGGGCCTACGCCCTGGGCGCCGGCCGGGAGCCCGCGTCCTTCGTCGGACGGCAGCACTTCGAGCTGTTCCCGGACTCCGCCGCCGAGGCCGTGTTCCGCGAGGTGGTCCGCACCGGCGAGCCCCACGCCGAGCACGCCCGCCCCTTCCGCCGCGCCGCCGACGGCGGCGGGGAGGTCCGCTACCTGGACTGGACCCTGGCCCCTCACAAGGGCCCCGACGGCCGGGTGGTGCGCCTGACCCTGCTGCTGGTGGACGTGACCGACCGCATCGCCGCCGCCGAGGCCCTGGCGTCCAGCGAGGCCCGCTACCGGGGCCTGGCCGCGGCGGTGCCGGTGGGGGTGTTCCGCACCGACGCCGCCGGCCGCTGCGTCTACGTCAACGACCGCCTCTGCGGCATGACGGCCCTGCCGACGGAGGCCTTCCTGGGGGAGGGGTGGCAGGTCGCGGTGCGCCCGGAGGACCGCCACCGGGTCACCGCCGGATGGGCCGAGGCCGTGGCGGCGGGCCGCCCCTTCTCCGCCGAGCTGCGCCTGACCGGCCCCGGGGGCGACGCGGTGTGGGTGTACACCCAGGCCCTGCCCGAGCCGGCCGCGGACGGCGGCGCGGCGGGCTGGGTGGGCAGCGTCACCGACATCACCGGCCACCGCGCCGCCCGCGAGGCCCTCAACGGCCTGGCCGCCAGCTCCGGGGGCGACCTGGACGGCTTCCTGGCCGACTGCACCCGCCGCCTGGCGGAGGCCTACGGCGCGCGCTATGCCCTGGTGGGCCTGCGCGCGGCCGCCGACCCCGGGCGGGTGGAGGCCCGCGCCGTGTGGGCCGGCGACGGCCACGTCTCCGGCGTCGCCTACGACCTCGCCACCGCCCCCTGTGGCCGCCTGCTGGAGGGGGGGCAGGTGTTCATCGCCCAGGGCGTGCGGGAGGCGTACGCCGACAACGCGCTGCTGGACGGGCTCGGGGTCGAGTCCTACCTGGGCCACCCCCTCACCGACGCCGCCGGCGAGGTGGTCGGGGTGGCCGTGGTCATGGACGTGCGCCCCATGACCCTCTCCCCCTGGACCGAGCCGATCCTGGGCAGCTTTTCCCGCCGCATCGCCGCCGAGGTGGAGCGCCACCGCACCCACCGGCGCCTCGAGCGCAGCGAGCGCGGCCTCGCCCGCGCCCAGCACATCGCCCGCATGGGCCACTGGGAGTGGGACGTGGCCGCCGGCACCCTCACCGGCTCCGAGGAGGTGGCGCGGATCTTCGGGCGTGAGCCCGGCACCTTCGGCGTCACCTATGCCGAGCTGCTGCGGGCCGTGCACCCGGACGATCGGGAACGGGTGCGGGCCCAGGTGGAGGCCGCCGTGGACCCGGCCCGCCGCCAGCCCTTCGCCGTGGACCACCGCGTCGTGCTGCCCGGGGGCGAGGTGCGGGTGGTGCACCAGCAGGGCGAGGTCACCTTCGATCCCGACGGCACCACCGCCGAGCGCATGATCGGCACGGTGCACGACATCACCCTCCAGCACCGCGCCCAGGAGGGCCTGGCCGTCCTCGCCTCCAGCTCCGCCGCCGACCTGGAGGCCTTCGTGGCCGAGTCGGCCCGCGAGCTGGCCGGGGTCTACGGCACCCGCCTCGCCTTCGTGGGGGTGGTCGCCGAGGACGACCCCGGCCGGGTCCGCACCCTGGCCTTCTGGACCGGCGACCGCTTCGCTTCCAACGTGACCTACGCCCTGGAGGGGACCCCCTGCGCCGACATCGTGGCCGGGCGCCTCACCCTCATCCCCGAGCGCATCCAGGAGCGCTACCCCGAGGATCACTTCTTGGCGGAGATGGGGATCGAGAGCTACTTCGGCCACCCCGTGGTGGGGACCGACGGCCGCACCCTGGGGCTGGTGTCGGTCCTGGACGTCCGCCCCCTGCACCCGCCGTCGTGGACCGCGCCCATCCTGGGCAGCTTCGCCCGCCGTATCGCCGCCGAGCTGGAGCGGGCCCGGGCCGAGGCCGTGCGCGAGCGCTCCGAGCGGGAGCTGGCCGCCATCCTCGACAACCTCCAGGACACCTACTACCGCACCGATCCGGACGGCCGCCTGGAGCGCGTCTCCCCTTCGATCGAGGCGCTCATCGGCCTGCGCGCCGACCGGATGCTCGGGCGGCCCGTGGCGTCCTTCTACGTGGAGCCGGACGGCCGCGCGAAGTTCCTGGCCGCCCTCGACGCCTCCGGGGGCCACCTGCGGGACTACCAGACCCGCCTGCGGCACCACGACGGCCACGTCGTATGGGCCTCCATCAACGCCCGGCACCTGACCGACGGCGAGGGGCGGGTGGTGGGGGTCGAGGGCACCGTGCGGGACATCACCCAGACCCGCCGCATGGCCGAGGCCCTGCGGGAGAGCGAAGCGCGCCTCGCCGAGGCCCAGTCCATCGCCCACCTGGGGAGCTGGGAGTGGGACCCGGAGACCGACCGGGTCACCTGGTCCGACGAAACCTACCGCATCCACGGCCTGGCCCCCGGCAGCGCCCCCCTGTCCCTGGCGGGCGCCCTCCAGTCGGTCCACCCGGAGGACCGGCCGCGGGTGGAGACGGCCCTGCAGGACGCCCTGTCCCGGGGCCTGCCGTTCGAGGACGACCATCGGATCGTGCGCCCCGACGGCACCACCCGGGAGGTCCGCCAGATCGTCGTGGTCCACCCCGCCCGGGGCGGCACGGCCCGGGTGGCGGGGGCGGTGCAGGACATCACCCGGCTGGCCCGGGCCGAGGCCGACCGGGAGCGCTTCCACGCCCAGCTCCTGCAGTCGCAGAAGATGGAGGCCGTGGGCCTCCTGGCCGGGGGCGTGGCCCACGACTTCAACAACCTGCTGACCACCATCACCGGCTACACCGACCTGGGCCTGCAGCACGCCGGGGGCCCCGACGGCCCGTTGCGGGAGGCCCTCACCGAGGTCCGCCTGGCGGCCGAGCGGGCCGCCGCGCTGACCCGCCAGCTGCTGCTGTTCTCGCGCCGCCAGCCCCTCGCCTTCGCGCCGGTGGACCTGGCCGAGCGGGTGGAGCCCCTGCTGAAGATGCTGCGCCGCGTGATCGGCGAGGACGTGGAGGTCCGCACCGACATCGCCCCCGGCCTGTGGCCGGTGCGGGCCGACGGCATGAGCGTGGACCAGCTCCTGATGAACCTGGCCATCAACGCCCGCGACGCCATGCCCGAGGGCGGCCGCCTGTCCATCGCCGTGGCCAACGCCGAGGTCTCCGAGGCCGCCGCGGAGGCCCACCCGGAGGCGGCCCCCGGGCGCTACGTGCGCATCACCGTCGCCGACACCGGGGTGGGGATGGACCCGGAGACCCTGGCCCGGGTGTTCGAGCCGTTCTTCACCACCAAGGACCCGGGGCACGGCACCGGCCTGGGGATGAGCGTGGCCCACGGCATCGCCAGGCAGCACGGCGGCTGGATCCAGGCCGAGAGCGGCCCCGGCGAGGGCACCCGGTTTCACGTCTTCCTGCCCGTGGCTCAGGCGCCCCGGTCGGTTCCGGCCCCGGCCCCCGCCGCCGCGTCCCCCGCCGCCCCCGGCGGCCGGGTGCTGGTGGTGGAGGACGAGCAGGCCCTCCGGGCCTTCGCCCGCACGGCCCTGACCCAGCAGGGCTACCGGGTGGAGGTGGCGGCCACGGCGCGGGAGGCGCTGGAGGTGTTCGAGGGGGCCGGGGGGGCCTTCGACCTGGTGTTCTCCGACGTGGTGCTGCCGGACCGCAGCGGCCTGAAGCTGGTGGAGGAGCTGCGTGCCCGCCACCCGGACCTGAAGGTCCTGCTCTCCTCCGGCTACCCCGACCCCCACGCCGCCTGGTCCGACATCCAGGAACGGGGACTGCCCTTCATCCAGAAGCCCTATTCCCTCGAGAGCCTGCTCAAGGCCGTGGGGGAGGGCCTCGGCATGGCCCCGGCGCCTTGAGAGACCGGACTCAGAACGACGCCTGGGTGTAGACCCAGAGCTTGTCCGTGTCCACCCCGAAGCCGTCGGCGGCGTAGGCCGCCCAGGCCGCGCCGAAGGTGTGGGCCCCGGCCCGCTTCTCGAGCCGGACGTCCCACTCGGTGCCGTAGCCCGTGCCGCCCCGGTCGGCGCCAAAGGCGTGGTACACGCCCCGGATCTCGGTCCCCCGGGCGGTCACGGCCAGGGTCGCCGCCAGGTCCGTGAGCCCGGCGGGCGGGGTGGTGCCGAACACGTCGGCCCAGCCGTCGAAGGCGTGCAGGGTGGCCAGGGGGGTCTGGAAGGCGTCCGTGCCGTCGCCTCCCAGGACCTCGTAGGCGACTTTGGCGGTGGTGTGCCGGTGCACGGCGCCGATCTCCGCCAGCCGGTAGTCGTTGGACCCCAGCCCGGAGCCCCTGTAGGCGCCCTGGTTGGCGTACTCCAGGGTCAGGACGACGCGGCCGTCCTCCTGGGGATAGACCCCGGCGTAGCGGGCCCCGTAGGTGGCGGAGGCCCCGGCCGGGTCGGCCTCGGCGTCGAGCAGGTAGCCGTACAGGCTGATGGCGCCGCCCCCGGGGCTGGCCCGCACCAGGTGGATCAGGTGGGAGTCGTGGGCGGCGTCGGCCCCGGTCACCCGGTTCACGTTCCACAGGTAGGTGTAAGAGAACAGCACCCCCGGGGCGTGGTCGTCCACCAGGGACACGGCGTCGAAGGTCTGCTCGTTCTGGCGCCACCCCACGTTGCCCACGAAGCGGGCGTTGTCCAGCACGATGCGCTGCCGCCCGGCCCGCAGCCGGATGCCCCCCGCCAGCCGGCGCTCCAGGTAGACCTGGTTCACCTCGGTCCCCTCCGGGTCCGCCACCAGGGGGTAGGCCGTGCGGCCGTTGGTGGTGCTGTCGTAGTCGTCCGGCCCCAGGGTGACCACGTTCTCGAACTCGATGAAGACGTTGCTGCCGCCTAAGTCCCCGGTGCGGTACCCCAGGCGGGTGCGCAGGGTGCCCGCCTCCGCCTCGGGGCCGAAGTCGGCGCGGTCCACCCGCTCGTAGCGGTAGCGCAGGTCGGCGCTCACCTTGCCCCCCGTGACGGCCGCGCCCATGTCCTCGGCCTTCGCCGCGAGGGCGGGGGCGGCGGGCAGGGCCGAAGTCAGCAGGGCCAGGAACAGCAGGGCCGCGAGGCCCGGGACGGCCCGGCGCGCGAAGGGGCTGGGAGTGCGGGCGTGGCGGGGGGTGCGTGGGGGCATGGGTCTCCTCTCCGGCTGCCGGGGGGCGGCGGGACCGACGGCCGGCCCCCCGTCGGGGCGGCGTTATACGCGAATTTCGTCCCCGGCGCCACCGCCCCCCCTTGCCGTCGGCCCCCCGCCTTGCCACCCTGGAGGCCATGGCCGCCGCCCCGCCCCCCGCCCCCCCGGAACCCCCGCCCGAGCCCCCCGCGCCGCCCCACGCCCTTCCCGCCGAGGACGTGGCGCGCGCCCTGGCCTCGGGGGTGGACGGCCTCACCGCCGCCGAGGTGGCGGAGCGCCGCGCCCGCCACGGCGCCAACGTCCTGCCCCGGGGCCGGATGCCGGGCCTGGCGGTGATCTTCGCGCGCCAGTTCCTGTCGCCCCTGATCTACGTCCTGCTGGCGGCGGCGGTGTTCGCCTTGGCGGGGGGCCACTACTCCGACGCCGGCTTCATCCTGGCGGTGCTGCTGGTGAACGCCACCATCGGCGCGGTGCAGGAGTACCACGCCCAGCGCAGCGCCGAGGCCCTCCAGGGCCTGGTGACCACCCGCGCCCGGGTGGTGCGGGACGGCGAGTCGTACGAGCTGGACGCCGCCGACCTGGTGCCCGGCGACCGGGTGCTGCTGGAGTCCGGCGCCCGGGTCCCGGCCGACCTCCGGCTGCTGTCCGCCTTCGACCTGCGGGTGAACGAGTCGCTCCTGACCGGCGAGTCCCTGCCGGTGGCCAAGGACCCGGTCGCCGTGCTGAAGGACCAGACCGCCCTGGGCGACCGCCGCAACATGGCCTTCGCCGGCACCCTGGCGGACCGGGGCCGGGGCCTGGGGGTGGTGGTGGCCACGGGCCTTGCCACCGAGGTCGGCCGCATCGCCCAGGCCATGATGGCGGGCCCGCCCACCAAGCCCCCCCTGCTGGTGCGCATGGAGCGCTTCACCACCGGCATCGGCATCGCGGTGGGGGTGGCGGTGGTGCTCATGGCCGGGGTGGCCATGCTCCAGGGGGCCACCCTGGCCGACGTGTTCCTGCTGGCGGTGGCCCTGGCGGTTTCGGCCATCCCCGAGGGGCTGCCCGTGGCCCTGACCGTGGCCCTGGCCGTGGGCATGCGGCGCATGGCGAAGAAGGGGGTGATCGTGCGCGAGCTGGTGGCGGTGGAGGCCCTGGGCTCCTGCACCCACATCGCCTCCGACAAGACCGGCACCCTCACGGTGAACGAGCTCACCGTCACCCGCGTCGCCCCCCCCGTCGGCGCCCCCTGGACCGTCTCCGGCTCCGGGCTCGCCCCCGAGGGCGCACTCGCCCCCCCGGTAGACGGGGCGGCCCCCGGCGCGGACGACGTGGTGCGCCGCCTGTGCCGGGCCGGCGTGCTCTGCAACGAGGCCTTCTACGGCCACAAGAACGGCGCCTGGACCGCCCACGGCGACACGGTGGACATCGCCCTGCTGGTGCTGGGCCACAAGGCCGGGCTGGTGCAGGCCGAGCTGGCCGAGGCCCACCCCCTGGCGGCCCGCATCCCCTACGAGTCGGAGCGGCGCTACGCCGCCACCCTCCACGCCGGGCCCGAGGGGCGCCTGGCCTGCGTCAAGGGGGCCGCGGAGCGCCTGCTACCCATGTGCGGCCGGGTGGCCCGGCCTGAGGGCGACGCCCCCCTGGACCCGCGGGCGGCCGGGGAACTGGAGGCCCGGGTGCAGGAGCTGGCGGGCCAGGGCTTCCGGGTCCTGGCCCTGGCGGAGGGGACGGTCCCCTCCGGCGACGGCGCCTTGGCCGAGGCCGACCTGAAGGGCCTGACCTTCCTGGGGCTGGTGGGCCTGGCCGATCCCTTAAGGGAGGGGGTGGCGGCGGCGGTGGCGGACTGCCGCCGGGCCGGGGTGGAGGTCTCCATCATCACCGGCGACCACCCGGTCACGGCCCTGGCCGTGGCCCGGGAGCTGGGCCTGGAGGCCCGCCCGGACCACGTGGTCACCGGCCCCGCGCTGGCCGAGGCCGAGGCCCGGGGCCCGGCGGCCTTCGCCGATGTGGTGGCCCGGGGCCGGGTGTTCGCCCGGGTGGAGCCGGGCCAGAAGCTGGCCATCGTGCGGGCCCTGTCGGACCTGGGCCACTTCGTCGCCGTCACCGGCGACGGGGTCAACGACGCCCCGGCCCTCAAGGCGGCCCACGTGGGGGTGGCCATGGGCCGGAGCGGCACCGACGTGGCCCGCGAGGCGGCCGACCTGATCCTCACCGACGACCACTTCGCCACCATCGTGGCCGGGGTGGAGGAGGGGCGGGTGGCCTACGGCAACGTCCGCAAGGTCGTGCAGCTGCTCATCGCCACCGGCGCCGCCGAGATCGTGCTGTTCGCCCTGGCCCTCGCCACCGGTCTGCCGCTGCCCCTCACCGCCGTGCAGCTGCTGTGGCTCAACCTGGTCACCAACGGCATCCAGGACGTGGCCCTGGCCTTCGAGCCCGCCGAGGGCACCGAGCTGCACCGCCCTCCCCGGCCGCCCCGGGAGCGGGTCTTCAACCGGCTGATGCTCCAGCGGGTGGGCCTCACGGCCGTGGTCATGGGGGGCGCCGCCTTCGCCCTGTTCCAGGGCCTTCTGGCCCGGGGCGTGGACGTGGACGCGTCCCGCAACCTGGTGCTGCTGCTCATGGTGCTGTTCGAGAACGTGATGGTGTTCAACTGCCGGGCGGAGCTGCGTTCCGCCTTCCGCCACAGCCCGCTGCGCAACCCCCTGCTGCTGTGCGGCACCCTGGCGGCCCAGGGCATCCACATCGGGGCCCTCTACGCCCCGCCCCTCCAGGGGGTGCTCGGGGTGGCCCCGGTCGCCCTGGACCAGTGGGCTGCCCTGCTGGGCACCGCCCTGTCCCTGTTCGTGGCCGTCGAGCTGCAGAAGGCCGTCACGCGCCGCCTGCGCCGCCGCACGGGGGCCTCGGGGAAGGGGAGGGACGGAAAACGCGCCTGAGGCGCGCGGCGCTCAACCAGGCCAGGGCTGGTCGTTGCGGACGTACTCGCCGTCGCGGAACTCGGAGAAGAAGTACGGGACGTAGGGGTGGACCACCTCGTCGCCGGTCTCGTCGCTCTCCAGGTTGCTCTGGGCGGCGTAGGTCACCTGCATGGAGTCGTGCACCAGGACGTGGTACCAGGGCTGGTCGCGGTCGGGGCGGGTCCGGTTGGACTGGTACCAGGCCTCGTCGGCGCGGCACAGGGCGTCGCCGTCGACCACCACGCCCCGGTAGCCGTAGCGCCGGTGGCGGACCACCTGGCCGGGGCGGAATCGCATGCCGTCGTCGTCGTCCGGGTCGCGGCCCCCCAGGTGGCGGGCCACCAGGCCGTGGACGTACGCCACGGTGGCGGGCTCGGGGGGTTCGGGCAGGTCCGCCAGGGCGGCCTCCAGGTCGGGGCCGAAGGCGGCGAGGGCGTCGAGCACCTGGCCGCGGACCTCGGGGCTGTCGTCGTCGAGCAGCCGGAGCAGGTAGGGCAGTTGGCTCGTTTCCAGCATCGTGCGCTCCCGTCGAGAAAACCGGACGAACCCCGCCGCGCGCCCACCGGGACCGGCCGGCCCCGGCCGGCGGTCGCGGGCCGGGGCCCCCGCTCCACGGGGGCCGGCGGGGCTCCGGCCGGGGCTCCGCCGTCCACGCGCTCCGTCCCCCTCTTTTCGGCCGTCCGGGGCCGGAGCATGACGCCGCCGGACCCCCTTTCCGGGGCCGTTTCGGGCGGCGGGTCTCGTTTCCTTGATGGTGCCCCCGGAACGCGCCCCGCGCAAGGGCGGGGGGCCCAGGGGGAAGGCGGGGCCGTCAGGCCGGGGGCAGCCCCGGCTCCGCCACGGCGGGGGCCTGGGGGGTGAGGGACTGGGTCTTGGTGACGATCCGGTCCACCCGGGCCTCGGCCGGGTCGATCAGGTAGCCGAAGTCCTCGAAAATCTGCATGTCGTCCACCAGGGCGATGCGGAAGGCCTGCCGCAGCAGGCCGTCGGCGCGGGTGATGTCCTCGGGCAGCTCCCCGAACACGGCGCCCTGGCCGAGCCAGTGGCCGAACCGGTCCACGCTCAGGGCCCCGGTGACCAGCAGGGGCGTCCCCGCCGCCTCGGACAGGGGCACGATGCGGGAGAAACGCCCCATCTCCTTGAGGATCGCCGCCACCCGGGCGTCCTTCCGGGAGACGCCCTCCAGCAGGTGGCAGGTGGCCTCACCCGGGACCGGCACCAGCAGCCGCTTGCCGGCGCGCATGGCCTCCACCCGGGCCTCCAGGGTCACGTCGTCGGGGCCGATCACCACCGCCTCCGCGTCGTCCCAGGCCGGCTCCTTCACCAGGCGGGCGACCGCCACGTCCTGGGCCTTGAAGCCGGGGATGCGGGCGAAGCACGGGCGCGGGACCATCTTGAGGTGATAGTCCGAAAGGTACTTCCAGAGCCACTTGCGCAGCTCGTCCTTGCTCTTGAAGCGGTAGGGGATGACGACCATGGCTTGACACGGGCTCCCGCCGGGTCCCGGCCGCGCGCCGGGACGCCTGCCGGATACCTTAAACCGAACCGCCCTCGCCGGGCCAGCCTCGCGGGGCCGCCCCGGCCAGGTGGGCTTCCACCGTGGCCAGGAACCGGCCCACGTCGAAGGGCTTGGTGACGTAGTCGGCGAAGCCCGCGTCCCGGGCCCGGGAGAGGTCCTCGGGGAAGCTGTTGGCGCTGACGCCCACGACGGGGATGGCGCGGGTGACGAGGTCGGCCCGCAGCCGCTCGAGCACCTCGAAGCCCGACAGGTCGGGCAGGTTGAGGTCCAGCAGGATCAGGTCCGGCACCGCCCGGCGGGCGGCCTCCAGGCCCTCCAGGCCCCGGGTGGCCGACAGCAGCGCCACGTGGGGCCGGGCCCGCAGGACCTCCTGCACCAGGGCCATGTTGGCGGCGTTGTCCTCGATGTAGAGCACGGTGCGGGGATCCGAGCCCGGAGCGGGGAGTGCCGGGGCCGCCTCGGCCGCGGGGACCGGCGGGGCGTCCGCATCCGGGGCGGGGGGCGCGGCGGGGAGCACCAGGGTGAAGCGGCTGCCCCGGTCCGGGGCGCTCTCCACCTCGATGTCGCCCCCCATGGCGGCGGCGATCTGGCGGCAGATGGCCAGGCCGATGCCGGTGCCCGTCACCGCCGTGTGCTCCATGCCGAGGCGGTCGAACGGCTCGAACAGCCCGTCCCGCCGGTCGGGCGCGATGCCGCGCCCGGTGTCGGCCACGGTCACGGCCACCCGGCCGTCCGGGCGCCCGGCGCAGGAGACGGTCACCCGGCCCCCCTCCCGGTTGTACTTGATGCCGTTGGAGACCAGGTTGAGCAGGATCTCCCGCAGCCGGGTGGGGTCGGCCCGCACCCAGGGGGCGCCCTCGGCCGGCAGCCGGTTGTCCACCGTCACCCGCCGCTCTGCCGCCAGGGGCGCCAGCAGCGCCGCCGCCTCGGCGGCGGCCGGCGCCACCGGCAGGGCGCGGATCTCCAGCTCCAGGGTCCCGGCCTCGACGCGGGCCAGGTCGAGCATCTCGTTGACCAGGGTCAGCAGGTGGCCCCCGGCCCCCAGGATCTCGTCGGCGTAGCGTCCCCCGCCGGGGCCCGCCGCCTCACCGGCGGGTCCCGCGGGGGCCCGGGCCACCAGCTGGGCGAAGCCCAGGATGGCGTTCAGGGGGGTGCGCAGCTCGTGGCTGATGCGCGACAGGAACTCGCTCTTGGCCCGGTTGGCCCGCTCGGCCTCCTCCTTGGCGGCCACCAGCTCGGCCTCGGCGCCCTTGCGGGCGCTGATGTCCCGCGCCACGGCGACGACGTAGGCACGGCCGTCGACGCCGATGTGGGCGGTGCTGACCTCCGCCGGGTACTCGGTGCCGTCCGCCCGCCGGTGGCTGGTCTCGAACGTCGCCGGCGGACCGGACGCCAGCCGCGCCGCCAGCTCCCGCCACCCGTCCAGGTCCGCCACGCTGGTCGTGACGTCCCACACCGACAGTCCCAGCAGCTGCCGGCGCGTGTAGCCCAGGCGCTGGCAGGCGGCGGCGTTGACGTCCACCAGGCGGCCGGTGTGGGCGTCGGAGACGAACAGGCCGTCGTCGGTGCGGTCCAAGAGGCCCCGCACCAGGCGCAGGCGGGTGCCGGTGGCGCGGCGCTGGCTCATGGCGCGGGTGAGGCGGGCGTTGGCGGCCTCCAGGTCGGCGGTGCGCTGCCGCACCCGCACCTCCAGCTCCTCCAGGGCCCGCTCCAGGGCGGCCTCGGTGCGCTTGCGCTCGGTGATGTCGGCGTAGCAGCCCATCACCCCCACCACGTTGCCGTCGCTGTCGGTGAGGGGCACCTTGCTGGTCTGGAGCCACATGCGGCCGCCGTCGGGGAGGGTGAGGGGCTCCTCGTAGTTCACCTTGGCCACCCCGGTGTCGATCACGGCGCGGTCGTCGGTGCGGTAGAGCCCGGCGTGCTCGCGCCAGCCCAGGTCGTGGTCGGTCCGCCCGACGATCTGGCCCGGGTGCTCCAGCCCCGCGTCCCGGGCGCAGGAGCCGTTGCACCCCAGGTACACCGAGTCGGCGTCCTTCCAGAACACCCGCACGGGGATGGCGTCCAGCACCAGCCGCAGCATCTGGCGCGACTCGCGCAAGGCCCGCTCGGCCGCCTTGCGCTCCGAGATGTCCCGCACGATGCAGGCCCGGGCCCCGTCCCCGCCCAGGGCGCTCACGGTCAGCTCGGCCGCGAACGCGGTGCCGTCGGCGCGAAGGGCCTCCGTCTCCACGGGCTCGGGGCCGGCGGCCGGCCGCAGCACGGCGCACCCTTCCGGGACGCGCCCCTCCGGCCGGGGCACCAGGTCGGTCCACGGCGTCCCCACGACCTCGGCGGCGGGGCGGCCGAACATGCGCTCGGCGGCGGGGTTGAAGGAGGTCACCCGCCCCTCGCCGTCCAGGGTCACGATCCCCTCGGCCGCGCGGGCCACCAGGGTGGCCGCCCGCTCCCGCTCGGCCCGCGCCGCGCCCCGCAAAGGGCGCACCACCAGCCACCACACGGGCCCCGCCGCCATCAGTGCCAGCAGCACGGTCTCCAGGGCGAGCTCCGCGGCGGGCGACAGGGGGGCCAGCAGGTCCACGGCCACCTGGGCGGCGACGTGGGCGCACGCCACCAGCCCGAGCACGCCGACCAGGAGGGCCCCCGCCGAGGGGACTTTCAGTGGAGATTCGTTCGATTTCACGCGGCCGGACCCTTCCATGCCCCTCCCCAAGGGGCCCCCGGGGTCTCTTCGGCCGCGGCGCGCCGGGGCTCGACCCTAGCCCCCCTCGGCCTCCGGCGCGGGGGCGGCGGCCGCCCGCAGCCCCTTCAGGGCGATCACCGCCTCGGCGCACACCCACAGGGCCAGGGCCAGGATCGTGGCCCCCACCGCCGCCAGGGCCCACTGGCCGCCTTTCAGGAACGTCACCAGGTTGCTGCCCATGGCCCAGACGGTCACTGTGAGCACCAGGATCATGGGCAGGAGGGTGTAGAGGTAGGGCCGCCGGCCCCGGATCAGGTAGACGGTGGCCGCCAGCAGGGTCATGCCCGCCATGATCTGGTTGGTGGTGCCGAACAGGGCCCACAGGAACAGCCCGGCGGGCTTTCCGTCCACCCGGAAGAAGGCGAAGAAGCCGATGGCCGCCACCGCCCCCAGGGTCGCGGCCCAGCGGTTGCGCAAAAGACCGATCCCCAGCGCCTCACCGGCCTCGTGGAAGGCGTAGCGCAGCAGCCGGGCCCCCGAGTCGATGCTGGTCAGGGCGAAGGCCACCACGATCACGCTCATGAAGGCCTCGGCGAAGGCTCGGGGCACCCCCAGGCGGCTGACGAACAGCCCCGTGCCGCTGATGAACGCCCCCAGCTTCGCCGCCAGCCCCGAGGCTGCGCCCCACGAGGCGTAGTAGGCGCTCCAGTCGGCGGCCGAGGCGAACCCCGCCGTGGTCGCCAGCACCGCCGAGAGCCCCAGCAGGGACTCGCCGATCATGCCGCCGTAGCCGATCATGCAGCCGTCCGTCTCCCGGTCGAGCTGCTTGCTCGTGGTGCCCGACGACACCAGCCCGTGGAACCCCGACACCGCCCCGCAGGCGATCACGATGAACAGGAACGGGAACAGGGGCGGCGCCCCCGCCGGGTGCGGGTTGTAGGCCGGGGCCGCGAACGACGGGTCCAGCAGGAAGAAGCCCGCGAACACCGAGCCCAGCGCCAGGTAGAGCAGCAGGCTGTTGAGGTAGTCCCTGGGCTGGAGCAGCAGCCACACCGGCAGCACCGAGGCCAGGGCGGCGTAGACCAGCAGCACCCCCATCCAGGTCTCCCGCGTCACCCCGCCCACCGGGTGCTCCAGCCCCCACCCCGTGAACCCGAGCATCAGGGCGAAGCCCACGGCCGTCGCCACCGACAGCCGCACCCCGCGCCGGTACACCAGGTACCCCATGGCCATGGCGATGAACATCAGGGAGAAGGTGGGCACCACCGCCTCCGGGTGGGCCGTGGCGGCCGCCGCCCCGACGTCCGAGAACAGCCCCGCCACCACCAGGACGAACACCCCCATCGCCATGGCGATCAGGAAGAAGATCAGCACCAAGAACAGCCCCCGGGCCCGGGGCGTGATGACGCTCTGGGCCACGCTCCCCACGCTCCGCCCCTGGTGGCGCACCGAGATCATCAGGGCCGCGAAGTCGTGCACGGCGCCGATCAGGATCGTCCCCAGCACCACCCACAAGAGGGCCGGCGCCCAGCCCCAGATCACCGCGATGGCGGGCCCCAGCATGGGCGCGAGCCCGGCGATGGAGCAGTAGTGGTGCCCGAACAGCACGAAGCGGTTCGTGGGCAGATAGTCCACCTCGTCCCGGCAGGTGTGGGCCGGGGTCGGGCGGGCGCCGTCCAGGCCGAAGGCCCGGGCCACCAGCCCCGAGCCGTACAGCCGGTAGCCCACGACGTAGAGGACGAAGCAGACGAGGGTGAGGGCGACCGGGGACATGGGGGCTACCTGGACACTTGGGGGACCGGCGCACGGGGCGGCGCCCCGCCGGCCCCAAGGGCGCGGGGGGCCGGGACATTGTAGCGGAATGCGCCCCGGAGACGTCCCCGGGGGCGTCGCTGCGGCGCCGTCAGGCGGTGGGGTAGGGCGAGAAGGGGGCGGTCACCACGCCCGTGACCACCTGGCGGATGCGGTTGTCGGATTCCACGTAGACGTTGACCGGGGAGAAGTCGGCCACCTCCGATTCCTCCAGGTCCACGTAGCTCGCCACGATGATCAGGTCGCCCTTGGCCCCCAGGCGGGCGGCGGCGCCGTTGATACAGGCGTCGCCCCGGCCCCGGGGCCCGGGGATCACGTAGGTGGCGAAGCGCTCGCCGTTGTGGATGTTGTAGATCTCGATGCGCTCGTAGGGGACCAGGTCGGCCGCCTCCATGAGCGCCTCGTCGAGGGTGAAGCTCCCCTCGTAGTGCAGGCTCGCCTCGGTCACCGTGACCCGGTGGACCTTGCTCTTGAGCATCGTGCGTCGCATCGTTCCGCTGTCCGCTTCGGTCGTTTTCGGGCCGAATGGGGTGTCCGGTCGCGACGGGCCCACCCCCACGAAACTCAGTATGATATGGGCGCCCCCGCGCCGGGGTCAAATCCCGTGTCGGGCGCCGCCGGGGCGGGGGCTGTGCGGCCCCCGGCCGATCCGGTACAATGCCCGCCCCGGTGCCCCCGGCGTTCCCGCCGGACCCGGCTCCCGCAATCATCCCGAGAGTACCCCCCGAGCGCAAGGCAGGATGAAACAGTCCCTCAAGGTGTTGTTGGTCGGCGGCGGCGGGCGCGAGCACGCCCTGGCCTGGAAGCTGTCCCGGAGCCCCCGGCTGGGCAAGCTCTACGCCGCCCCCGGCAACCCCGGCATCGCCCAGGTGGCCGAGTGCCTGGACATCGCCGCGGACGACGTGGACCACCTCCTCGCCTTCGCCGTCAAGGAGCGCATCGACCTGACCGTGGTGGGCCCCGAGATCCCCCTGATGAAGGGCCTGGCGGACCGCTTCCGGGCCGCCGGGCTGGCGGTCTTCGGCCCCTCGGCCGCCGCCGCCCGCATCGAGGGGAGCAAGGCCTACGCCAAGGAGATCATGACCCGCTGCGGCGTCCCCACCGGCGCCGCCCGGGCCTTCACCGACGCGGGCGAAGCCCGGGACTACCTGCGCACCCTCCCGCCCCCCTACGTGGTCAAGGCCGACGGCCTGGCGGCGGGCAAGGGGGTCATCATCGCCGACACCCTGGCCCAGGCCGAGGCCGCCGTGGCCGAGATGCTCGAGGCCGGGGCCTTCGGCGAGGCCGGCCGCCGGGTGGTGATCGAGGAGCACCTGAAAGGGGAGGAGTGCTCCTTCATGGCCTTCACCGACGGCGAGACCATCGTGCCCATGGTGGGGGCCCAGGACCACAAGCGCATCTTCGACGGCGACCGGGGCCCCAACACGGGCGGCATGGGGGCGTACTCCCCCGCCCCCGTGCTCACCGACGCCCTGGCCGGGCGGGTGCTGGAGGAGGCCATCCGCCCGGTGGTCGAGGCCCTGTCGGAGGCGGACACGCCCTACGTGGGGGTGCTCTACGCCGGGCTCATGATCGACGGCGACGACTACAAGGTGCTCGAGTTCAACGCCCGCTTCGGCGACCCCGAGACGCAGCCCGTCCTGTCCCGCCTGGACGCCGACCTGCTCGCCATCTGCGACGCGGCGGCCCGGGGCCGGCTGGACACGGTGAAGGTGACCTGGTCGGAGGGCGCCGCCGTGTGCGTGGTGCTGGCCTCCGCCGGCTACCCCGCCGGGGCCGCCAAGGGGGTGCCCATCACGGGCATCGAGGGGGCGGAGGAATACGCGGGGGTGCGGGTGTTCCACGCCGGCACCGCCATGAACGACGGCGAGCTCGTGACCGACGGCGGCCGGGTCCTGGGGGTCACCGCCGTGGCGCCGGACATCGGGGCCGCCGTGGACCTGGCCTACAACGCCGTCGCCCGCATCCGCTTCGAGGGCATGCAGTACCGGCGCGACATCGGCGCCCGGGCGGTGGGGCGCGAGGCGGGGTAGAATCGCGAGGGGGCAGGGGGGCGGACGGGCCCCCGTTCAGCCGTAGGGAGCAAAGCGAGGCACATGGCCAGCAAGGGCAATCGGGGCGGAAAGGCCGGCAAGGGCGCCAAGGGCCCCCGGGTCGGCATCGTGATGGGCTCGGACAGCGACTGGGAGATCATGCAGGAGGCCGCCGCCGCGCTGGACGAGCTGGGCATCCCCTGGGAGGCCACCGTGGCCTCGGCCCACCGCACCCCCCACCTCGTGCGCCAGCTCGCCGAGGACGCCAAGCACAAGGACTACGCCGCCATCATCGCCGGCGCCGGGGCCGCCGCCCACCTGGCGGGGGTGATTGCGGCGGAGACCATCGTCCCGGTCCTGGGGGTCCCCATCGACAGCTCCCCCCTGAACGGCCTGGACGCCCTGCTCTCCACCGCCCAGATGCCCGGCGGCGTTTCGGTGGCCTGCATGGCCATCGGCAAGGCCGGGGCCCAGAACGCGGGGCTGTTCGCGGCCCAGATCATCGCCCGCTCCGACACCGACGTGGCCGCCCGCCTGGAGGTGTACCGGCAGCGCATGGTGGAGCGGGTGGAGGCCAAGGCCGGGGCCCTTGCGTCCCGCATCGCCCGCAAGCGCTGAGGCGCGCGGCGCCCCCGGGCGTCCGGCAGCCATGCCCGCCCGGCCCGTCCGGCGAATCCGTGTGGACCCCCGGGACCCGGCGCCCGAAGCCCTGGCGGAGGCGGTCCGGGTGATCCGGGCCGGCGGGGTCGTGGCCTACCCCGTGGAGCACCATTACGCCCTGGCCTGCGACCCCGGGGACCCCGAGGCGGTGGCGCGCCTGTTCGCCCTCAAGGGGCGGGGCTCCGCGAAGGCCATCCTGCTGGCCATCGCCGACCGCGACGCGCTCCCCCGCTGGGCCGCCCGCGTGCCCGAGGCCGCGCGGGCCCTGGTGGCGGCCTGGCCCGAGGGCCTGACCCTGGTCCTGACCGCCGCCCCCGGCGTGCCGGCGGCCCTGCGGGGGGGCGGCGGAACCATCGGCCTGCGGCTCGTGCGCCCGCCCCTGGCGGCGGCCCTGGCGCGGGCCGCGGGCGGCGCGCTACCCGCCACCAGCGCCAACCCCTCCGGGCGGCCGCCCACCGGCGACCCGGAGCGGGTGGCGCGGGAGCTTCAGGGCCTGGACCTGCTGCTGGACGCCGGGCCCCTCGTTCCGGGGCCCCTCTCCACCCTGCTGGACGTCACCCGAAGTCCCTGGCGGGTGCTGCGGGCGGGGGCGGTGGGCGCCGGGGACCTGCAACGCTTCGGCCCGGTCACGGACCCCTGACGGGGACCCGGCCTTAAAACGGGCGGCAATCGGGAGGCAGCCATGTTCACGGGCATCGTCGAGGAGGTGGGGGAGGTGGCCGACGTCCGCGTCGTGCCGGAGGGGCGGGTGCTCGCCATCGCCTGCCGGACCGTGCTGGAGGGCACCCGGCCGGGCGACTCGGTGATGGTCAACGGCGCCTGCCTGACCGCCACCCGGCTGGAGGACGGCCGCTTCACCGCCGACGTCTCCCCCGAGACCTGCCGGGTGACCACCTTGGGCGCCGTGCGGCCCGGCGACCGGGTCAACCTGGAGCGCGCCATGGCCCTGGGGGACCGCCTGGGGGGCCACCTCGTGACGGGCCACGTGGACGGCGTCGGCCGGGTGCGCGCCGTCCGCCCCCAGGGCGACGCCACCGAGATCTGGTTCGACGCCCCGCCCGAGGTCCTGGCCCTGTGCGTCCCCAAGGGCTCCATCGCGGTGGAGGGGGTCAGCCTCACGGTCAACCAGGTGGACGGCCGGGGACTGGGGGTGATGATCATTCCCCACACCGCCGAGCACACCACGCTGCTCTCCCTCCCCCCCGGCGCCGGGGTGAACCTGGAGTCGGACCTGATCGGCAAGTACGTCGCCCGGCTCCTGTCGGAGCGGGGTGGCGGGGGCCTGTCGATGGAGGCCCTGGAGCGGCTCTAGGCGGGGCCGTGCCGGTCCGGGGCGCGGGCTGCTACAATGCCCTGCGGCTCCGCACGGGCGGGGCCGCGGCCCCCGAACGGCGCGAAGGAGTCTCCCGGCGCATGCACGCCCAACCCGAGCCCCAGGTCTCTCGCGATGTCCCTCGCGATGTCCCTCGCGGCCCCGGCATCCCGGCGCCGGCGCCCCTCGACGTGGTGCTCGCCAACCCGCGCGGCTTCTGCGCCGGCGTGGAGCGGGCCATCGAGATCGTGGAGCGGGCCCTGGAGCTGTTCCCCCTGCCGGTCTACGTGCGCCACGAGATCGTCCACAACCGCTACGTGGTCGACGCCCTCAAGGCCAAGGGGGCGGTGTTCGTCGAGGAGCTGACCCAGGTCCCCGACGGCGCCACGGTGATCTTCTCGGCCCACGGCGTGGCCGCCGACGTGGTGGCCGCGGCCAAGGCCCGGGGCCTGGACGTGCTGGACGCCACCTGCCCCCTGGTGACCAAGGTCCACCTGGAGGTGCGCCGCCACCACGCAGAGGGGCGCGAGGTGGTCCTGATCGGCCACGCCGGCCACCCGGAGGTGCTGGGCACCATGGGCCAGGTGGCGGGCGGCGTCCACCTGGTGGCGTCCCCCGCCGACGTGGTGCGCCTGGAGGTGACGGACCCCGAGCGCCTCGCCTTCGTCACCCAGACCACCCTGAGCGTGGACGACACCGCCCACGTCGTGGCGGCCCTCCGGGCCCGCTTTCCGGCCATCGCCGGCCCGGCGAAGGAGGACATCTGCTACGCCACCCAGAACCGGCAGGAGGCGGTCAAGCGCCTCGCCGAGCGGTGCGACGTGGTGCTCGTGCTGGGGGCCCCCAACTCCTCCAACTCCAACCGCCTGCGGGAGGTGGCCGCCTCGCGGGGCCGCCCCGCCCACCTGATCGAGCGCGCCGGCGACATCGACCCCGCGTGGCTGGCCGGGGCCCGCACCGTGGGCCTCACCGCCGGGGCCAGCGCCCCGGAGGTGCTGGTGAGCGAGGTGGCGGTGGCCCTGAGCGGCGGCGACCCGTCCCGGGTCACGGCCCTGGACGGCCCCCCGGAGGGCGTGGCCTTCTCCCTGCCGGCGGGCCTGGGGGCGTAGGGTGGAGCCCTTCGCCCTGCCGGAGCGCCTCGTGGCCGAGATCTACGCCCACTGCGAGGCGCGCTACCCGGAGGAGGCGTGCGGGGTGCTGTCCGGCCCCCCGGCCGAGCGCCTCGCCACCCGCGTCCACCCCTGCGCCAACATCCAGAACCGGCTCCACGCCGAGGACCCGAAGGCCAACCCCCGGGACGCCCGCACCGCCTACCGCATCGACCCGAAAGACCTGTTCGAGGTCACCCGCGTCACCCGCGACCAGGGGCTGGAGCTGAAGGCCATCTTTCACTCCCACGCCGACGTGGGGGCCTACTTCTCCGACGAGGACCAGGCCCAGGCCGCCCCGGTGCTGGACCTCTCCGCCGGGGCCTTCGCCCGGGGCGAGGACCTGGCCGAGCCGGAGGTGCGCGCCATGCTGGCCGACGGCCGCCTGCCCGGCGACGCGGCGGCGGGCCGGGTGCGGGCCCGGGTGGCGGTCTACCCGGAGCTGATCTACCTGGTGGTGGACGTCGGCCACGGCCACGCCTGCGGCTTCCGGGGCTACCGCTGGGACCGGGCCGCCCGTACCTACGCCGAGGTGGCCGTGCCGGTCCGGGGGGGCGTCGCCCGGTGAGGCCCGCCGTCGTCCTGGCCGCCCTCGCGGCCGTCCTGCTCCTGTCCGCCCCCGCCCGGGCCGCCGACGCCCCGGCGCGGGCAACCGGCGCCGAGACCCCTCCGGCCGACGCCCCGGCCGGCAACCCGGAAGACGTGCCCACCCTCGAGGCCGCCCCCGAGGAGGTCTCCCCCGGCGGCGCCGTGCCCGACGTGCCGGAGTCCGACGCCGACGCCGCCCCCGGCGAGGCCACGGTCTCCGGGGGGGGCGCCCCCGCCGACGCGGCCGCCGCCGAGGCCCGCGCCGCCGGCTCCATCCAGGAGGCCCCCCCCGAGACCCCCGCCGAAGGCACCGCCCCGACCCCGTCGTCGTCGGCCGGCGCGCTGGAGGAGGCCGAGGTGGAGGGCGCGGCCCCCGACATCTACCGCGACTTCGGCGACTACTACCTGCGCCACGGCATGCTCTCCGAGGCCGAGGACGCCTACCGCAAGGCCATGGCCCAGGCCCCCGCCGCCCTGTCGCTCTACTTCAAGCTGGGCGAGGTGCTGCGCCGCGCCGGCAAGCTGGACGACGCCGTGGACGTCCTGCGCCGTGCCGCCAAGCTGGACCCGGAGCGCATCGAGGTGCGCAACAACCTGGGGGTGGCCCTCATCGCCGCCGACCGCCTGGACGAGTCCGTCACCCTCTACCAGGAGCTGCTCGCCGAGCACCCCGGCTACGCCCAGGGCCACGTCAACCTGGGGGTCGCCTACCTGCGCCAGGGCAAGGGCGAGGAGGCGGTGGCCCAGTACAACCAGGCCATCGCCGTCGAGCCCGACAACGCCCTGATCTACTACAACGTGGGCAACGCCTACCTGGAGCTGAACCGCCCCGAGGACGCCCTCGCCTGGTACGACAAGGCCATCGAGCGCGACCCGGACCGGGCCGTGTTCCACAACAACCGGGGCGTCGCCCTGCGCGCCGTGGGGCGGCGCGGCGACGCGGCCGACGCCTACGGCCGCGCCATCGCCCTGGACGCCGGGGACCCGGACTTCCACTTCAACTTAGGCATGGTGCAGGCCGAGCTGGGGCACGTGGACGCCTCCATCGTGGCCTACCGCCACGTGCTGGAGCTCAACGACCACTACCCCGGCGCCCACAACAACCAGGGCGCCAACTACTTCCGCCTGGGGGCCTACGCCCAGGCCGAGAGCCACTTCCTGCGCGCCGCCGGGCAGGACGCCTCGGACGCGGTGGCCCGCAACAACCTGTGCGTGACCTACCTGGCCGAGCGCCGCAACGACGACGCCTTGGCCGCCTGCGAGGAGGCCATCGCCCTGGACGCCGACTATCGCGACCCGCGCTACAACCGCGTCCAGGCCATGGTGCGGGCCGGCCGCTTCCAGGCCGCCGTCAAGGAAGGGGAGGGGCTCCTGGCCCGCACCCCGCCGGGCCGCCAGGGGGAGCGCGCCGAGCTGTTGTCGGCCCTGTCGGCGGCCCATTTCGGCCTGAAGGAGTACGACGCCGCCCTCGACGCGGCCCGCCAAGCCGTCGCCACCGACCCCACCCTGGCCCGGGCGCACTATAATCTGGGGCGCGTGTACCAGGAGCGGGGCCGGGACGAGGACGCCCTGGCCGCCTACCGCGAGGCCACCCGCCTGGACGGAGGCGACTCCGCCGCCTTCATGCGGCTGGGGGAGATGTACGACCGGGTGGGCAAGCCCGACGAGGCCGCCGCCGCGTACCGGCGCGCCGGGACCCTCCAGGTCCAATAGCCCTTTTTGAGGCCGCCGCCGGGCGGCCCTTGAGCGACGGGAGGTGAGGTGATGACCGAGATCGAGCGGGTACACGGGCGGGAGGTGCTGGACTCCCGCGGCAACCCCACCGTCGAGGTGGAGGTGGGCCTCGCCTGCGGCGCCCGGGGCCGCGCCATCGTCCCCTCCGGCGCCTCCACCGGCCAGTACGAGGCCGTGGAGCTGCGCGACGGCGACAAGACCCGCTACCAGGGCCGGGGCGTCACCCGCGCCGTGGGCGCCGTCAACGGCGAGCTGGCAGGGGCCGTGAGGGGCCTGGACGCCACCGACCAGGAGGCCGTGGACCGGCGCATGATCGAGCTGGACGGCACCCCCAACAAGGGCCGCCTGGGCGCCAACGCCATCCTGGGGGTCTCCCTGGCCGCCGCCCTGGCCGCCGCCCGCGCCAAGGGCAAGCCCCTCTACGCCTACTTAGGGGGCGACGAGGCCCGGGTGCTGCCGGTGCCCATGATGAACATCCTCAACGGCGGCGCCCACGCCGACTCCTCCGTGGACCTGCAGGAGTTCATGGTGGTGCCCCTGGGGCTGCCCAGCTTCCGCGAGGCCCTGCGCGCCGGGGTGGAGGTGTTCCACACCCTGAAGAAGGTCCTCAAGGACCGGGGCCTGGGCACCGGGGTGGGGGACGAGGGCGGCTTCGCCCCCAACCTGTCCTCCAACGAGCAGGCCCTCGAGGTGGTGATGGAGGCCATCGACCGCGCCGGCTACAAGGCCGGCGACCAGGTGGCGATCGCCCTCGACCCCGCCACCAGCGAGCTGTTCCGCCACGGCCGCTACGTCTTCGCCCGCTCCGACGGCTCGACCCGCGACGCCGCCGGCATGACCGACTTCTGGGCCGACTGGTGCGGCCGCTACCCCATCGTCTCCGTCGAGGACGGCATGGCCGAGGACGACTGGGACGGCTGGCGCATCCTCACCGAGCGCCTCGGCGACCGGGTGCAGCTGGTGGGGGACGACCTGTTCGTCACCAACACCGAGCGCCTGTCCCGCGGCATCCGCGACCGGGTCGCCAACGCCATCCTGATCAAGTTCAACCAGATCGGCACCCTCACCGAGACCCTCGAGGCCATCCGCATGGCCCGCGAGGCGGGCTACGGCGCCGTGATCTCCCACCGCTCCGGCGAGACCGAGGACACCACCCTGGCCGACCTGGCCGTGGCCACCGGCGCCGGCCAGATCAAGACCGGCTCCGCCTGCCGCACCGACCGGGTGGCCAAGTACAACCAGCTGCTGCGCATCGAGGAGGAGCTGGGGGAGCGGGCGACCTACGCCGGCCGGGGGGTGTTCAAGGCCCTTAGGTAGACCGGGGCCCGCCGGGCGACGCCGCCCCCCGGCGTCCCGGGGTCACAGCGGGTCGATGAAGCGGGTCTCGACGAGGCTGTTGACCTCGTTCACGGCGGCCCCGGCGGAGAGGTCCTGCCACAGCGCGATCAGGCGGTTCGCCGCCGCGTCGTAGGCCAGGTCGGGGCCGATCCGGCTGACGCCGGAGGCGAGCCCCGCCACCCCCACCTCGTCGAGGAAGGTGCGGCCGCCGTTCCGGCTGCGCCGCAGGCGCGCCTCGCTGTCGTTGGTCCACAGCACGTTCACCTGGCCGTCGCCCCAGGCCGCCACCCGGGGCACGTCCACCCGGGTCGCCAGGCTCGCCACGGCCGCCACCGGGTCCGACACGGTCCCCTCCGGAAACAGCTCGTCCTGGCGCGACGCCAGCCGCACCCCCAGGGGGGCGGGGGTGGCGAAGCCCCCCGTGGATAACCGGTGGGTGAAATACACGTTCAGGGCATAGGTGCGGATCGCCGACTGGCGCGCGATGGGCACCGTGCCGTCCCGGTCCACCCACGCCAGGTACACCCCCCCCACGGCGTCCGTCGCCAGGGAGGGGCTGCGCATGGTGCCGGCCGGCGGGTCGCCGTCCTCGCCGGGCGCCGAGGGGAAGAACAGCAGGGTGTCGCCGCAGGCGATGCCGTCGGCGACGGCGTCGTCCGGGGCGCAGTTGGTGTAGATGAGGTCCTGCCCCTGGGTGGCGGTGCTGCCCGGCTCGCCGGTCTCGATCCAGGCCAGGTGGATCAGGTTGCCGGCCCCGATCGCCACCTGGGGGTTGCCCGAGAAGTTGCTGTTGTACGCCGCCAGGGGACCCAGGCCCGAAAGGCGCACCGGCGCCGCCGAGAAGGTCGCCCCGCGGTCCGCCGAGCGGGTCAGGTAGACGTCCGAGGTCACCCGGGTCTCGAACTGCCCGAAGGCCACCTCCTGCTCGTTGCGCCACACGGCGTACAGGTCGCCCGAGTCCGGGTCGCGGGTCAGGGCGGGCTGGGTGGCGTTGGCGGCCTGGCGCGACAGGTTGCGGGGGAACGACGCCTCGCTCACCACGGCGGCGGCCCCGTCGGCGGAGGCGGCCGGGGCGGCGGACTCCGGGTCGGTGCGCCACGTGTCCGTGGCGGGGTCGTACACGTCCACCAGGGCGATCGGCCCCTGTCCGGCGGTGCCCCCCAGCACGTACACCTCGCCCCCCAGCACCACGGCGGCGTGGTCGCGGCGCGGCTCCGGCATGGCCGCCGCCGGCTGCCACGCCGGGGAGGCGGCGGCCAGGTCGATGGTGTAGACCGTGTCCAGGATGTCGCTGCCGTCCGAGGTGCCCCCCAGCACGAAGATCCGCTCCCCCACGGCCACCGCCTCGTGGCGCGAGCGCGGCCCCGGCAGGGGGGGCAGGGGGGCGATGGCGGTGAGGCTGCCGTCGGCCTCCACCCGGAAGGCGTCCGTGGTGGCCTGGGGGTTCCCCGCGAAGGTCTCCCCCCCCAGCACGTGGATCTCGAAGTCCCCCGAGGATCGCGCCACCCCCACCACCGCCAGGCGGGTGCGCCCCACCGGCAGGAAGGCCGCCAGGGGGGTCCAGGGGGAGGTGCCGGGCTCGGCGCAGCCGGTCACGGCGCCGCTCGCGTCGAAGGTGTAGGTGACGTCCCCCGCCGGGTCGAAGCGCAGGATGGAGTCCAGGGCGGCCCCCGCGTCCCGGCCCCCCACGGCGTACAGGTAGCGCCCGTCCGACACCAGGGCGTGGCCGGTGCGGGGCCCGGGCAGGGGGCTGTCCTCCAGCCAGGTGCCGCGCACGTTGTCGTAGGCCTGCACCCCGGTCAGGAGCCCCGCGACGTCCTGCCCGCCGGACACGTAGACCTTGCCCCCCAGGGCCGCCGAGGCGTGGCCCCAGCGGCGGGTGGCGTCCCGCGCCGCGGGCAGCCCGGCGGCGCAGGTGAGTCCGGCCCCCGCGGCGGGACGGATGGCGGCCTCCCACTGGCGGGTGCGGCCGTCGTAGACCGAGGTCGCCCCCAATGCCTGGCCCGACAGGTCACGCCCGCCGGTCACGATCGCCTTGTCCGTGGGGACGGCGTAGGTCTCCACGTGGCTGTAGTAGATGTCCGAGCGCTGGCTGTCGGCGGGGTCGGCCACCTGCACCAGCAGGTGGGTGTCCCCGAAGCCGTCCACCACGGCGGCCACCGGACGGGGCTGGTTGCGCCCGGCGGTGATGTTGCCCAGCAGCCCCACGTCCAGCAGGCTCTCCGCCGGGCCGAAGGTCTCGCCGCCGTCGGTGGAGACCTTGCGCAGCACCTCGTTGGCCTCGGCCCAGAAGACATGCAGGGTGCCCCCCGGCCCCGGCACCAGGAGCGGCCCGTTGGCGTTGTCCGCCGCCGAGATGGGGGTGGTGTCCTTGGCCAGCTCCACCCCGGTGGTGTTGGGCCCCGCCGAGGTGCTCACGCACCCCGCCGGCACGAGGGCCGCCACCGCCGCCAGGAGCATCCCGCAGCGCATCCCGCAGCGCGCCCGGAGAGCCCCCCGGCGGGGCGTCAGAAACCCGCCCCGGGGCGTCAGGACACCGCGCCCGAGGGCGGTGCGGGTTGGTGGATTTCGGTAAAATGATCCCATTTTCCGGCAGCGGCGCGGCCCCGTCCGGGCCGACCCCGCTCCTGGCAAAAAGTCCCGGCCGGGCGCGGCCCCCGGCCCCGGGGCGGGTCCCCGGGGCCCGGCGGCGGCGGGCGTCCGGCCGGCGTCCCGCCAAGGTCTGGCCGATATATTGCAAGACCCACGCCCTCCGGAGGCGTGCAAGGAAGCTCGTGCCGAGCTATTTCATCACATCCGATATGCGCCGTGGCGCCCGTGTCGTCGTCACCGGACCGCTCCACCGCCACCTGGCCGGCTCCCTGCGGGTGCGCCCCGGGGAGCGCCTGACCCTGGTGGAAGGCGGCCGGGTGCTGGACGCCACGGTGGAGCGGGTGGACCCCCGCGAGCTGGTGGCGGCGGTGGCCCGGGAGGCGCCGGCGCCCCCCGAGCCCCTCGACGTGACCCTGGCGGTGGGGATGCCCAAGGGCCGCAAGCTCGACGACGTCGTGCGCCACGCCGTGGAGCTGGGCGTGACCCGCGTCCGCCCCGTGACCACCGCCCGCGCCGTGGCGCGCCCCGCCGAGTGGCGCGGCCGCGCCGAACGCCTGGCGGCGATCGCCCTGGAGGCGGCCCAGCAGAGCGGCCGGACCCGGGTGCCCGGGGTGGACGCCCCCGTGCCCCTGGCCGCCTTCCTGGCCGAGCCCGCCGACGGCCTCAAGGTCGCCCTGTGGGAGGGCGAGCCCACCCGCCCCCTGGCGCAGGCCCTGCGTCCCCCGGCCCGCGCCGTGCGCCTGCTGGTGGGGCCCGAAGGGGGCCTCGCCCCGGAGGAGGTCGCCGCCCTGAAGGCCCACGGCTACGCCACCGCGCGCCTGGGGCCCTACGTGATGCGCACCGAGACCGCCTGCCTGGCGGCCCTGGCGGTCACGGTGGCGGTGCTGGGCGCGGCCCTCGAGCCGCTAGGCACCGCGCCCCGTGCGGCCTTGACAGCGGGGGGGGAGGGACTATAATGCGGGGCCGTGCGTAACATGCGGTTTTTTTTGACCATTTGTCCGGTGGGCCGGCCGCTCCGGGGGTGCCCGTGAGCGTCGCGCGAAGGCTCCGGACCGACGGGCTGATGATCCTGCTGCGCCTGACCCTCGTGGCGGCGGGCGCGACCCTGGCGGCGGACGCCGTCAACCAGTACCTGCTGGGCCGCTGGCCCGTCCCGGCGCCGCCTCCCGCGCCCCCGGCGGCGTCGGCCCAGGCCCCCGCGCCCAGCGCCCCGGTCTCCTTCGCCGCCATCGTGCGGCGCGGCATCTTCAACTCCAACCCGGCCCCCGCGCACCCCGCCCCCGTGGCGACGGCGGCCCCCGACCGGCCCCTGGCGGTCGCCCAGCCCCTCAACCTGAACGTGCGTCTCACCGGCACCGTGGTGGGGACGTCCCCCTCCGACTCCTTCGCCATCATCCTCGACGTGGCGGGCCGCGAGGAGCGCCTCTACCGGATGGGCGACAAGGTGCTCGGGGAGGGCACGGTCACCGAGATCGGGCGTGACACCGTGCGCCTCCGGCGCGGCGACGCCGAGCAGGTGCTGCGGATGTTCGAGGAGGACCAGGGCGCCAACGCCAGCGTGACCACGGCCGACACCCGCGGTCCCGAGGAGACCGGCCCCGACCAGTTCCGCTTCGTCATCGACCGGGCGGAGGTGGACGACGCCCTGTCCGACATGCCCCGGCTGCTCACCCAGGCGCGCCTCCTGCCCAACTTCCGGGCCGGCCAGACGGACGGCTTCCGCATCTTCAACATCGTGCCGGGCAGCATCTTCGCCCGCATCGGCCTGAAGAACGGCGACGTGATTCACCAGATCAACGACATCCCCATCGAGGACCCCACCAAGTTCATGAGCATCTTCCAGGACCTCAAGGACGCCTCCCAGATCAACCTGGACCTGGTGCGGGGCACCGAGCGGAAAACCTTCGAGTACGAGATCCGATGAACGGCAAGCCCAACCGCCCCGTCCCCCGCGCCCTGGCTGCGGCCGTGCTGTCCCTGGCCCTGGCCCTGGCGGCCCCCGCCGTGCGGGCCGAGGCCGCCAACGGCGCCCAGGCCCTGCCGGCCGACGTGGCCCAGCAGATGGTCACCCTGGACTTCAACCAGGTGGACCTGCCCACCTTCATCAAGTTCGTCAGCGAGCTGACCCACAAGAACTTCGCCATCGACGACCGGGTCAAGGGCAAGGTGACCATCTACGCCCCCAAGAAGATCCCGGTCGCCGACGTCTACAGCGTGTTCGAGCAGGTCCTCGAGCTGAAGGGCTTCGGCCTGGTGCCGTCGGACAACGTGGAGCAGGTCCTGCCCCTCACCGACATGCCCCCCATCCGGAACATCAACGTCTACTACCTGCAGAACGCCAACGCCGACGAGATGGCCAAGGTGCTCACCGGCATCGTCTCCAGCTCCGTGCAGCAGCAGGCCCGCCGCCCCCGGGCCGGGCGCCGCCCGGGGGTGATGCCGGGGGACTTCGAGGGCATCGTCCAGGTGCTCGCAGACGCCCCCACCAACTCCCTGATCATCACCGCCTCCCCCAAGGACTACGAGATGATCAAGGCGGTGCTCGAGAAGCTCGACATCAAGCGCCGCCAGGTGTACGTGGAGGCCGTGATCCTGGAGGTGACCCTGGACGCCAACTCCACCTACGGCGTGGACGTGCTCGGCATGGAGCCCCTCGACCCGGGCAAGTACACCTTCTTCGGCGGCAGCGTCACCCAGAGCAACGGCGCCGGCCTGGTCTCGCCCGAGGACCTGGCGGGCCGGATCAGCGGCCTGTCCGGCCTGTCCTTCGGGGCGGTGCGGCAGTTCGCCTTGGGCGATCAGACCTTCTTCAGCGTGGGCGCCCTGGTGCAGGCGGTGGCCTCCGACGCCAACATCAACGTCCTGTCCACCCCCCAGATCCTCACCTCCGACAACCAGAAGGCCGAGATCGTGGTGGGCGACAACGTGCCCATCATCACCAGCCAGAGCACCACCACCGGCGGCAACTTCCAGACCCAGGTGGAGCGCAAGGACATCGGCATCACCCTGCGCCTGACCCCCCAGATCCTGGAGAGCGACCTGGTCAAGCTGGACGTGTTCCAGGAGATCTCCAACATCCGCACCAACCTGCCCTCGGGCTTCAACATCGACATCAACCAGCAGGGCATCATCACCAGCAAGAAGTCCACCACCACCACCGTGATCGTGCAGGACCAGCAGACCGTGGTGGTGGGCGGCCTCGTATCCGACTCGATCAACGACACGATCCGCAAGGTCCCGCTCCTGGGCGACATCCCCATCCTCGGCTGGCTGTTCAAGACCCACGACAAGACGGCCACCAAGACCAACCTGCTCATCTTCCTGACCCCCCACGTCATCAAGACGCCCGAGGACCTGTTCGTCCTGCAGCAGGGCAAGTCCCGCGACCTGAAGACCTTCATCCAGCAGCAGCGGATCAGCCGCAAGGAGAGCCGGATCGAGTTCCTGGAGCGGGCCATCAACCCCCCCATGTGAGCCGGTGGCCATGACTTTCGCGTCGCGACGACTGGGGGAGATCCTCATCGGCGAGGGCTGGCTCACCGAGGAGGCCCTCGCCCACGCCCTCGAGGTCCAGAAGGCCAAGGGCGGCCGCCTGGGCGATATCCTGCTGCGCGCCGGCGAGGTGCGGGAGGACGCCGTGGCCCGCGCCCTGGCGATCCAGTGGGAGCTGCCCTACGTCGAGACCCTCCCGACCCGCCTGGAGGGCGCGTGGCTCGACAAGCTCCCCATCGGCTTCGCCAAGAGCAACCGGGTGCTGCCCATCGAGGAGGGCCCGGTCACCACCGTGGCCGTGGCCGACCCCCTGCTGGGCGCGGCCCTGGACGACCTGACGGTCCTCTTGGGCCCGGTCTCCCTGGCGGTGGCCCCCGCCAACCTGATCCTGCACGGCCTGAACACCGCCTACGACCGCGCCACCGGCACCGCCGCCCAGGTGATCGAGAACCTGGACGCCGAGGCGGTCCTGCCCGGCGGACTGCTCGACGAGCCGGTGGACCTGCTGGACGCCACCGACGAGGCCCCCATCATCCGCCTCGTCAACTCGGTGCTGTTCCAGGCCGTCAAGGAGCGCGCCTCCGACATCCACGTCGAGCCCTACGAGCGCGAGTTCGTGGTGCGCTACCGCATCGACGGCGTGCTCTACAACGTGCTCACCCCGCCCCAGCGCCTCCAGGCGGCCATCACCAGCCGCATCAAGCTGATGGCCCACCTCAACATCGCCGAGCGCCGCCTGCCCCAGGACGGCCGCATCGGCCTGAGGATCGCGGGCCGCGACATCGACATCCGGGTCTCCTCCATCCCCACCGTCCACGGCGAGCGCCTGGTGCTGCGCCTGCTCGAGAAGGGCGCGGTGAACCTCGAGCTGGAGACCCTCGGCTTCGACCCCCGCCAGCTCGGCCAGATGAGCCGTATCCTGGGGCTGCCCAACGGCATCGTCCTGGTCACCGGCCCCACCGGCTCCGGCAAGACCACGACGCTCTACGGCGCCATCACCCGCATCAACTCCCCCGACCGCAACATCCTCACCATCGAGGACCCGATCGAGTACCAGATCAAGGGCATCGGGCAGATGCAGGTGAACCCCAAGATCGACCTCACCTTCGCCAGCGGCCTGCGCAGCATCCTGCGCCAGGACCCGGACGTGATCCTGGTGGGCGAGATCCGCGACTCCGAGACCGCCGAGATCGCCGTGCAGGCGGCCCTCACCGGCCACCTCGTGCTCTCCACCCTGCACACCAACGACGCCGCCGGGGCCATCACCCGCCTGGTGGACATGGGCATCGAGCCGTTCCTGGTCTCCTCGTCGGTGTCGGCCATCCTGGCCCAGCGCCTGGTGCGCCGGGTCTGCGCCCAGTGCCGCACCCCCTACGCCCCCAGCCCCGCCGAGGTGGCCCGCCTGGGGTTGAAGCCGGGGGACTACACCTTCTTCCACGGCGCCGGCTGCGCCGAGTGCACCCAGACCGGCTACCGCGGCCGCCTCGGCATCTTCGAGATCATCGTGATGGACGAGGGCCTGAGGGCCCTGATCCTCACCCACACCGACGCCGGCTCGGTGCGGGACTACGCCGAGCGGCACGGGGTGAAGTCCCTGCGGGAGGACGGCGCCGCCAAGGTGATCGCCGGCCAGACCACCACCGAGGAGGTCCTGCGGGTGTGCCAGCAGGAGGAGGGGGCCGAGAGGTAACCGACAGGCTTGCCGGTATTCGCGTACAAGGGTCTCGATCCCCGCGGCAAGGGCGTCGCGGGGCTGGTGGACGCCGACTCCGCCCGCATGGCGCGCCAGCGCCTGAAGGCCGACGGCATCTTCCCCACCGAGCTGGTGGAGGGCCGCGCCAAGGCCAGGGCGGAGGCCCGCACCGTCCGCCTGCGGGGCCGCATCCGCCCCATGGACGTGGCCCTCATGACCCGCCAGCTCGCCACCCTGGTGGGGGCGGGGCTGCCCATGCTGGAGTGCCTCGGCGCCCTGGTGGAGCAGGTGGAGAACCCGCGCCTCAAGCAGGTCGTCGCCGACGTCCGGGAGCGGGTCAAGGAGGGCAACAGCCTCTCCGAGAGCCTGAAGGGCCACCCCAAGGCCTTCTCCGAGCTGTACGTCAGCATGGTGGCCGCCGGCGAGGCGTCCGGCACCCTGGGGCCCATGCTGGTGCGGCTGGCCGAGTTCGCCGAGCGCCAGGTGGCCCTCACCGGCACCGTGGTCGCCACCATGACCTACCCGGTCGTCATGGTCTCCATCGGCTTCGTGATCCTGATGCTGCTGATGAGCTTCGTGGTGCCCCGGGTCACCCAGGTGTTCGCCGGCACCGGCAACGCCCTGCCCACCCCCACGGTGGTCCTGATCGCCGTCAGCGACGCGGTGCGGGGCTACTGGTGGCTGCTCATCCCGGCGGGCGTCGCCGTGGGGTGGGCCTTCCGCCGCTGGGTGTCCACCGAGAAGGGGCGCCTGCGCTACGACCGCCTGACCCTGGGGCTGCCGGTGGTGGGCAAGCTGGTGCGCATGGTGGCCATCAGCCGCTTCACCCGCACCCTGAGCACCCTGCTGGCGGGGGGCATCCCGCTGCTGGAGGCCCTGGGCATCACCCAGCGGGTGGTGCTCAACCGGGTGCTGTCCGACGCCATCGGCAGCGCCAGCGAGAACATCAAGGAGGGCGAGAGCGTCGCCGCGCCCCTGGCCGCCTCGGGGGTGTTCCCGCCCATGGTGACCCACATGATCGCGGTGGGGGAGGCCACCGGCGAGCTGGAGACCATGCTCGTCAAGGTGGCCGAGGCCTACGACCGGGAGGTGGAGACCACCGTGGGGAGCCTCACCTCGATCCTCTCGCCCGTTATGATTCTGGTCATGGGCTCGGCCGTGTTCGCCATCGTCATGGCGATCCTGCTGCCCATCGTGGAGCTGTCGGGGCTGGTGCGGTGAAGCCGCCCCCCGCCGTGACCGAAGGAGCCGACATGGAGCTGACGATTCAGGCCATCCCCCCCGCCCGGCAACGCCGCCGGGAGGCCGCCCGCCCGGCGTGCCCCGGGGGCGCGGCCCCCGCCGCGGCACCCGGGCAGGCCGGGTTCACCCTCATCGAGATCATGGTGGTCATCGCCATCCTGGCGATCCTGGCCGCCGTGGTGGTGCCCAAGCTGATCGGCCGCACCGACGACGCCCGCATCACCGCCACCAAGGTCCAGATCAAGAACATCGAGCAGGCCCTCAACCTCTACAAGCTCGACAACGGCGTCTACCCCAGCACGGAGCAGGGGCTGGACGCCCTCGTGCGCGAGCCCACCATCGGGGTGATCCCCCGCAACTGGAAGGAGGGGGGCTACCTCCCCAAGGTCCCCATGGACCAGTGGGGCAACCCCTTCGTCTACATCCAGCCCGGCCAGGAGAGCGCCTTCGACCTCTACTCCTACGGCGCCGACGGCGAGGAGGGGGGTACCGGACCCGCCACCGACATCAAGGTGACCGACCTGGGCTGAGCCGTGCCGCGCACCGTCCCCATCCGCCGCTTCCTCCCCCGGGGCGAGGCGGGCTTCACCCTGCTGGAGGTGATGCTCGTCGTCCTGGTGATCGGGATGATGCTCGCCGTGGCCTACCCGAGGTTCCGCAACCTGGGCGGGGGCGACGTGAAGACCGAGGCCCGCACCCTCATCGGCCGCATCCAGGGCCTCTACGCCGAGGCCACCTTCACCCGCCGCACCCACCGCCTGGTGTACGACCTGGACGAGCGCCGCTACTGGGGCGAGACGCAAACGGAAGGGGGCGGCTTCACGCCCGTGGAGCGCACCTTCATGGCCCCCGTCGCCCTGCCCGCCGGGGTGGACATCAAGGACGTGACCACCGAGCGCGCCGGGCGCCGCGACGAGGGCAAGGCCTACACCTACTTCCTGCCCCTGGGGCGGGCCGACCTGACCACCATCCACCTGGAGCAGGAGGGGGACGGCGAGCTGACCCTCCAGGTGAACCCCCTCACCGGCAAGGTGCGGGTGGAGAAGGGCTACGTGGAGCGGTGGGAGGGATGAGGCGCTCCCAAGGGTTCACCCTGCTGGAGGTGATGATCGCCCTCGGCATCCTGGCCGTCGCCCTGGTGGCGCTGCTGGGCCTGCGCAACCGCGACATCGCCCTGGAGGCCTACGCCCGCGACCTGACCCGCGCCACCCTGCTGGCCCGGGGCATGGTGCTGGAGCGGGAGGCCGGGGGCGCCCCGGAGCTGGGCTACAGCGAGGGCGACTTCGGCGCCGACGCCCCCGGCTTCGTCTGGCGCCGCCAGGTGACGCCGTTCCTGGCCGAGCTGATCGGCGACCGGGTGCGGGAGGTGCGGGTCACCGTCCTGTGGGGCGAGCGCGACCGCGAGGACGGCCGCGTGGAGGTCACCCGCTACGTGGAGGCCGGCTGACCATGGACCGGGAACGGGGCTTCACCCTCATCGAGGTGCTCCTGGCGGTCGCCATCCTGGCCGTGGTGGTCACCATGGTCTACGCCGCGTTCGAGCGCACCGCCACCCTGGGCGACCAGATCGAGGCGGCCGCCGAGCCCTACCGCACCGCGCGCCTCGCCCTGGCGCGCATCTCCGACGAGGTCATGAGCACCTTCGCCCTGAAGAACGACCCCGGCGCCCGCTTCGTGGGGGAGGACGGCCTTACCCCCGACGGGCAGGACGCCGACATGCTGTCCTTCACCAGCCGCTCCCGCGCCGTGCCCGAGGGCCTGCCGGCCTCCGACGAGAACGCCGTCGCCTACCGCCTGGAAGGCGACCGGCTGATCCACACCGAGGTCCTCAACCCCTTGGGGAGCGGGAGCGGCAACATCCAGTCGCTGCCCCTGGCCGAGGGGCTGGCGGGCTTCAAGCTGCGCTACCGCAACCCCGAGGACGGCGCCTGGCGGGACGGCTGGGACCCGGCGGAGGGCGTCACCGGCCTGCCCGACGCGGTGGAGGTCACGCTCCTGTTCCCCGCCTCCGGCGCCGAGGGCGACCCGGACCGGGACGGCTACCTGGCCCTGAGCGCCCTGGTGCCCGTGCCCATGGGGGGCGGCTGATGGCCCGCGCCGGCGGCGGCGCCCTCAAGTGGGCCACGGTCACGGCGTACGTCGTGTTCGGCCTGCTGGTCTTCGTGGTGGCCCTGGCCCTCACCTTCCCCCTGGAGCCGGCCGTGGGGCGCCTGACCGCCCTGGCCGCGGCCCGCACCGGGTGGACCGTGGACGTGGCGGGCCCCCGCCTGACCTTCCCCCCCGGCCTCGCCGCCCGCGAGGTCACCGGCACCGGTCCCAAGGGGCAGCAGGTGGCCCTGGACGCGGTGCGGGTGCGCCTCGCCCCCTGGGGCCTGAAGGACGGCGCCGTGGTCGTGGACCACGACGTGGACGGCTACGGCGGCCACGCCAGCGGCCGCCTGGAGGTGGAGGACGCCTTCCAGGTCCCCGGCTACCGCTGGCGCGGCCAGGTGCGCGGGGTGGCGCTGGAGAAGCTGCCGCCGCCCCCGCCGGACGTGCCCGTGGCCCCCTGGGCGCAAGGCTACAAGGTGTCCGGCAGCCTGGATCTGGACGCCAAGGCCGGCTGGCGCGGCGACGACTTTGCCCGGGGCGAGGGGGACGGCAGCCTCACCCTCACCGGCCTGACGGTGGTCCTGCCCCGGACCCCGGCGGGCGCCCTCACCCTGCCGTTCGGCGACGTGCGGGGCCAGGCCCGCTGGCAGCGCGGCCGCCTCGAGGTGCAGGAGATGACCATCGAGGGCGACCTGGTGCGGGGCCGGGGCTCGGGCCAGGTCATGCTGGGCCGCACCCCCCAGGTGAGCCGCCTCGACCTGCGCTTCACCGGCACCCTGGAGGGGGGCTTTCCCATGCGCGACATGGTCGTCGCGGTATTGAACCTGAAGGACGGGCAGGTCACCATCACGGTCAAGGGCACCGTCGCCCGGCCCCTCGTGTTCGTCAACGGCAAGCCCGTGGACCGCCTCCTGGCGGGGGGCGCCTGACCCGTGCAGCAGCTCGTCGCCATCCACACCCACACCGGTCCCGACGGCGCCCCCGTGCGCCGGGTGGCCCGCTTTCGCACCGGCTTCGGCGGCCAGGGGCTCACGGACCTGGGAGGCCCGGGGGGCGAAGCCCCGGTCCCGTCCGGGGCCACCGTGGCGGCCACCTGCGAGGCGGCGGCGCTCCGGGCCGTGGCCTTCCCCTTCGCCGACCTCAAGAAGGCCGCCCAGGCCGCCCCCTTCGAGGTGGAGAGCCTGGTCCCCTTCGACATCGATGAGGCCGTGATCAGCCACGAGCCCCTCGACGCCCCCGCCGGCACGAGCCGCCTGCTCGTGGCGGTGGCGCCGGGGGAGCGGGTGGCCGAGGTGATCGCGGACCACGGCGGCGGCGACCACCCCCAGGTGATCCTGCCCGAGCCTTACGCCCTGTTCGCCTTCGCCCGCCGCCTCGCCCTGCCGGGCCCGGCCCTGGTGGTGGACGCCCGCCCCGGGCGGGTGCTGGTGGTGGCCCTGGCCTCCGGCCGCTGGCTCGGCAGCCGCCGGATCACCGCCGGGTGGGACCCGGCCGCCTCCCCCCACCTGCCCGCCGCGGCCGCCGCCGCCCTGCGGCGCGCCGCCCAGTCGCTGCTGATCGAGACCGGCGAGCGCCCCGAGGCCGTGGTCCTCACCGGCACCGGCCCCGAGGGCGGCCCCGCCCCCGAGACCCTGGAGGCGGTCGCCAAGGCCTTGGGGCTCGACGCCGTGCCCCTGGAGCAGGCCGTGAAGGGCCTGTCCGAGCTGGCCGTGGACCGGGCCGACCCCGCCGCCCTGGCGGAGCACGCCGTTGCCGTGGGGGCGGGCCTGGCGGCCCTGGACGGGCGCCGCCGCATGAACCTCAGGGCCGGGCCCTTCGCCCTGGTGCGGGCCGGGGAGGGGGTGCCGGTGCGCCGGGTGGTGGGCGTCGGCATCGGGGTCCTGCTGGTCCTGGCGGTGGCGTGGGCCGACGGCTACGTCCGCCTGCTCGGCGCCGAGGGGCGGCTGGAGGCCGCCAAGGCCACCCTGGAGGCCCGGTACCGGGCGGTCTTCCCCGACGCCGTGCGGGTGGTGGACCCGGTGGCCCAGGCCCGCAACCACCTGAAGGCCCTCTCGGGCCGCAGCCTGCTGTTCGGCGGCAGCGGCATCACCGCCCTGGGGGTCCTCGACGCCGTCAGCCGCGCCATCCCCGCCGACCTGACCATCGACGTGCTGGAGTTCTCCGTGGAGGGCAACCGGGTGCGCCTGGAGGCCGAGGCCGTCTCCTTCGACGCCATCGACCAGATCAAGGCGCGCCTCGCCGCCCTGCCGGAGTTCGCCGACGTGCGGGTGAGCGACGCCAAGGCCAGCGCCCGGGAGAGCCGGGTCAAGTTCCGGGTCAGCGTTACCCTGGCGGAGGCCGTGTAGCCGTGGCCCCGGGTGGAAATCGGGTGCGCGGGCGGCACGGGGGCGCCACAATGGGCTCCTGGGCGGAAACGGCCGCCCGGAGCCGGAAGGGAGACCGATGAGCGGGCTGGGGGAGCGGATGATGCGCATCGCGCCCCGCGAGCGCCTGATCCTGGCCGGGGGCGGCCTGGCGGCGGTGGCCATGCTGTTCTGGGCCTTCGCCGTGGAGCCCGCCTTCACCGGCGCGCGCGAGGCCGCGGCCGCGGCCCAGCGCAAGGAGCGGGCCGCCGACGACCTGTCGAAGATCCTGGCCGACTACCGGCGCCAGTCCGCCCGCATCGGCGACGCCGCCGCCCGGGGCACCGCCGCCAAGGGCTTCTCCCTGCTGTCGTTCCTGGAGAGCCTCTCGGACCAGGCGCGGGTGAAGGCCAACATCGACTACATGCGCCCCAGCACCAGCGACGTGACCGCCGGCATCCGCGAGCACGCCGTGGAGATCAAGGTCAGCAACATCCGCCTCGACGCGATGGTGAGCCTGATCTCGGCGGTGGAGCGCTCGCCCCACGCCCTCCGGGTCAAGCGCCTCAACGTGAAGCGCCGCTTCGCCGACCCCGACCTGCTCGACGTGACTTTCGTGGTGGCCCGTTACGAGGAGATCTAGCCCGGTGCCCGCCACGCCCCTCCGCGACCTGCACGCGCGCCTGGGCGCCCGCTTCACCGAGTTCGCCGGCTGGGAGACGCCCCTCAGCTTCGCCGGCACCCGGGCGGAGCACGAGGCCGTCCGCACCGCCGCGGGCCTGTTCGACCTGTGCCACATGGGGCGCCTGGAGCTGTCCGGCCCCGCCGCCCTGCCCCTGCTGCACCGCGCCACCCCCTCCGGCTTCGCCGATCTGGCCGACGGCCGGGCCCGCTACAGCGTGGTCCTGAACGACGCCGGCGGCATCGTGGACGACATCATCGTCACCCGCCGGGGCCCGGACACGTACCACGTCTGCGTCAACGCCGCCCGCCGCGAGGCCGTCCTGGCCCGCCTGGCGGACCTTTCCGAAGGCGGGGCGTCCCCCGTGACGGACCACAGCGCCGCCACCGCCCAGCTCGCCGTGCAGGGCCCGGACACCGCCCGCCTGGTTCGCCCCCTGCTGGCAGGGCCGTTCCCGGCCTACATGACGGCGGCGCAAGCGGCATGGCGCGGCGTGCCCGTCACCGTCTCCCGCACCGGCTACACCGGCGAGCTGGGGGTGGAGCTGTTCCTGCCGCCCGACGCCGCCCCCGACCTGTGGGAGCACCTGCGCCAGGAGGCGATGCCGTGCGGCCTGGGGGCCCGCGACACCCTCCGCCTGGAGGTGGGCTACCCCCTCTACGGCGCCGAGCTGAGCGAGGACGTCACCCCCGTGACCGCCGGCCTGTCGTGGGTGGTCGCCTGGGGCCGGGCCGACCTGCCCGCGGGGGAGCGGCTGCGGGCCGAGCGGGCGGCCCCCGAGCGGCGCCTGGCGGGCTTCGCCGTGACCGGCCCCGGCGTGCCCCGGGGCGGCTGCCCGGTGCGGTACGACGGCCGCGAGGCCGGCCGCCTCACCAGCGGCAACATGGGCCTCACCGTGGGCCACGGCGTCGGCCTGGGCTACCTGCCCCTGGCCCTGACCAAGCCGGGCACCCCGGTGGAGATCGACGTGCGCGGCCGGCGCCTGCCCGCGCGCGTGGCCCGCCCCCCGTTCTACGCCGCCGGCACCGTCAAGGCCGCCGTCTGACCCCGTGGATTTCGTCCCCCACACCGAGGCCGACGAGGCCGCCATGCTCGCCGCCATCGGCGTGGAGCGCCTCGACGACCTGCTCACGGACGTGCCCGCGTCCTTGCGTGCCACGGCCCGCCCCGAGCTGCCCGACGGCCTGGACGAGGACGCGGTGTGGCGCCGCCTCACCGGCCTCGCGGCCCGCAACGCCCCGATGGTCTGCTTTCGGGGCGCGGGCAGCTACGACCACCACATCCCGGCCGTCGTCCCCCAGCTCCTGGCCCGCTCCGAGTTCCTGACGGGCTACACCCCGTACCAGGCCGAGCTGTCCCAGGGCATGCTGGCCACCATCTACGAGTACCAGAGCCACGTCCAGCGCATCACCGGCCTCAAGGTCGCCTGCGCCTCCATGTACGACGGCGCCTCGGCCCTGGCGGAGGCGGCCCTCATGGCCCTGCGCCTGAGGCCCGGCGGCCGGATCGTGGTGGCCGACGGGGTCTCGCCCCGCTACCGCCAGGTGGCGCGCACCTACCTCTCCGGCCTGGGGGTCGAGATGGTCCGGGTGCCCGTGGGCGAGGACGGCGCCACCGACCCCGAGGTCCTGGCCGACAAGGCCCGGGGCGCCTCCGGCGTGCTGCTCCAGAACCCCAACTTCTTCGGCCGCATCGAGGACCTCGCGGCCCTGGTTGCGGCGGCCAAAGGGGACGGCGGGCCCGACGCCCCGGTGGTGGCCGTGGCCGCCAACCCCATCGCCCTCGGGGTGCTCCTGAGCCCCGGCGAGGCGGGGGCCGACATCGCGGTGGGGGAGGGCCAGCCCCTGGGGGTCCCCATGGGCTTCGGCGGCCCCGGGGTGGGCTTCCTCGCCACCCGCATGGCCCACGTGCGCCAGATGCCCGGCCGCCTGGTGGGGCGCACCGTCGACGGGCGCGGCAACGAGGGCTTTTGTCTCGCCTTCCAGACCCGCGAGCAGCACATCCGGCGCCAGAAGGCCACCTCCAACATCTGCTCCAACCAGGCCCTCCTGGCCCTGGCCAACACGATCTACCTGTCCGCTCTCGGCCCCACGGGCCTCGCCCGGGTCGCCGCCCTGTGCCACGAGCGCGCCGCGCTGCTGGCGGAGAAGGTCGGGCGCCTCACGGGCTGGTCCCTGCCGTACCCGGGGCCGTTCTTCCACGAGTTCGTCGCCGTCCCGCCGGTGGACCCGGCCACGGTGAACCGGGCCCTCCGCGCCGAGGGCATCCTCGGGGGCGCCGACCTGGGCCGCTACGAGGCGGGCTGGTCCGGCCGCATGCTGCTGTGCGCCACCGAACGCCGGACGGCCGAGGAGATCGAGCGCCTGTGCGGCCTGCTGGAGAAATTCGGATGAGCGACGACGCCCGCCTCCCCGTGCGCGAGACCGGCGCCCGCCAGGTGTACGACGGCCGCATCGTGCGCCTGTTCGAGCGCGAGGTGGAGTTCCCCGGCGGCCGCACCGTGCGCCTGGAGATCGTCCACCACCCCGGCGCCGCCGCCGTGGTGCCGCTCCACGAGGACGGCAGCGTCACCCTGGTCCACCAGTACCGCCACGCCACCGGCCGGTTTCTCTACGAGATCCCCGCCGGGCTCCTGGAGGCCGGGGAGGCCCCCCTGGACTGCGCCCGCCGCGAGCTGGAGGAGGAGACCGGCCTCACCGCCGACCGGGTCGAGCCCCTGCTGACCTACCACACCACCCCCGGCTTCTCCGACGAGCAGGTCCACCTGTTCGTGGCCACCGGCCTCGGCGAGGGGCGGCAGGCCCTGGAGCACGACGAGCTGCTGGAGACGGTGCGGGTGCCCTTCGGCCGCGCCCTGGACTGGGTCCGGGAGGGCCGCATCACCGACGGCAAGACCCTCATCGCCCTGCTGGCCGTCCACGGCGCCCTGGACGAGCCCTACGGCGGGTCGGAGGGCGCCGGATGAGCGCGGAAACCCCCGGCACCCCCCCCGGCACCCCGGCGGTCACGATCTACGACCGCTCCGTGCCCGGCCGCGGCGGCGGCGGCATCGCCCGCCCCGGCCCCGACGCCCTGGCCGACATCCCCGTCGCCCTGCGCCGCGCCGCGCCGCCTCCCCTGCCCGAGGTGGACGAGCTGACCCTGGCCCGCCACTACGTCGGCCTGTCCCACGACACCTACCACATCACCGGCGGCTTCTACCCCTTGGGGTCCTGCACGATGAAGTACAACCCCCCACTGGGGGAGCGGGTCGCCGCCCTGCCGGCCTTCGCCGGCCTGCACCCGGACGCCGACCCGGCGGACTGCCAGGGCACCCTGGAGCTGATGTGGGCCCTGGAGCGCCAGCTCGCCGGCATCACGGGGCTCGCCCGCGTCACCCTCCAGCCCGCCGCCGGGGCGCAAGGGGAGTTCTGCGGCCTGCTCCTGTTCCGCGCCTGGCACCGGACCCGGGGCCGGGAGCCGGACTACGTGGTGGTGCCCGACTCGGCCCACGGCACCAACCCCGCCTCCGCCACCCTGGCGGGCTACGGCGTGCGGGAGGTGCGCTCCGGCCCCGACGGCCTGGTGGACGTGGCCCACTTGCGGGAAGTGGTGGACGCGAACTGCGCCGGCCTGATGCTCACCAACCCCAACACCCTGGGGCTGTTCGAGCGCGACATCCGCGAGATCGCCCGGGTGGTCCACGACGCCGGCGGCCTGGTCTACATGGACGGCGCCAACCTCAACGCCCTCATGGGCATCGCCCGCCCCGGCGACATGGGGGTGGACGTGCTGCACCTGAACCTGCACAAGACCTTCTCCACCCCCCACGGCGGCGGCGGCCCCGGCGCCGGGGCGGTGGCGGTGGCCGAGGCCCTGGTGCCGTTCCTGCCCCGCCCCACCGTGGAGAAGGGCGACAACGGCTTCTACCTGGACGACGACCGCCCCGACGCCATCGGCCGCCTGCTGGCCTTCCACGGCAACGTCGGCGTGCTGGTGCGGGCCCACGCCTACATCCTGGCCCTCGGGGCCGACGGCCTGACCCGCAGCTCGCGCGCCGCGATCCTGTCGGCCAACTACCTGCGCGCGCGGCTCCAGGGCACGTTCCCCCTGGCGCACGACCGGGCCTGCATGCACGAGTTCGTCATGACCCTCAAGGCCTTAAGGGAGAACGGCCTGCACGCCTGGGACGTGTGCAAGCGCCTCATGGACTTCGGCCTTCACCCCCCGACGGTGGGCTTCCCCATCAACGTCCCCGAGGCCCTGATGATCGAGACCCCGGAGACCGAGCCCCGCGAGGTGCTCGACGCCTTCGCCGAGGCCCTGCGCGAGATCCACCGCGAGACCCGGGAGGACCCCGAGCGGGTCGCCACGGCCCCCCACACCACCCGCCTGGGACGCCTGGACGAGGCCCGCGCCGTGCGGCGCCCCGACCTGGGCTGGCGGCCCCCGGCGGAGCGGGGCGGGGAGGGGGCGTGAGTCCCGAGGTCGGAGGCGGCACGGTGGAGGTGTTCACCGACGGCGCCTGCTCCGGCAACCCGGGCCCCGGCGGCTACGGCGCCCTGCTGCGGGCCGGCGCCAGGGAGAAGGAGGTCCGCGGCTACGCCCCCGCCACCACCAACAACCGCATGGAGCTGCTGGGGGCCATCCGCGCCCTGGAGGCCCTGCGGGGCACCCGCCACGTGCGCCTGACCACCGACTCCAAGTACGTCAAGGACGGCATCACCCGCTGGATCGCCGGCTGGAAGCGCAACGGCTGGCGCACGGCGGCCAAGAAGCCCGTGGCCAACCGCGACCTGTGGCAGCGCCTCGACGACCTCGCCCGGCGCCACCACGTCTCCTGGCACTGGGTGGAGGGCCACGCCGGCCACCCGGAGAACGAGCGCGCCGACCGCCTGGCGCGGGGCGCCATCACCGACGGCGGCCGCGGCCGCCTGCCGCCCGATCCCCTGGGGGCGGGGGAGGGGAGCCCGTGACCCCGGCCGATCCCGCCGCCGCCGACCCCACGGCCGCCATTCTGGTGATCGGCGACGAGGTCCTCTCCGGCCGGATCGTCGAGTCCAACGCCGTCCACCTGTCGCGCCGCCTCTCCGAGCTGGGGGTGGCGGTGCGCCGCATCGTGGTGCTCCCCGACGAGGTGTCGGCCATCGCCGCCGAGGTAGCGACCGCTTCCGAGGCCTTCACCCACGTCATCACCACCGGCGGCGTGGGCCCCACCCACGACGACGTGACCATGGCCGGAGTGGCGGCGGGCCTGGGGCGCCCCCTGGAGCGCCACCCCGAGACGGCCCGGGTGATCCGCGACTTCTACGGCGCCGACATGGCCGAGGCGGCCCTGCGCATGGCCGACCTGCCCCGGGGCGCGGAGCTGATCTCCGGTCCGGGCATCCGCTTCCCCGTGACGCGGGTGGGCAACGTCTGGATCTTCCCCGGCAGCCCGGGGCTGCTGAAGGCCAAGTTCGAGGCCGTCCACGCCCACTTCGCCGGCACCCCCTTCGTGACCGGGGCGCTACACCTCGACGCCTCCGAGCCCGAGATCGCCCCCTTCCTGGCCCAGGTGCAGGCCCGTTTCCCCCGGGTGGCGGTGGGCAGCTATCCCCAGGAGCGGGACGCGCCGGTGCGGCTGGTGCTCACGGTGCGGGGCAAGGACGCCGCCCAGGTGGAGGCGGCTCTGGCGGCGCTGGAGGCCGGGCTGCCCGGCCCGGTGCGGCGGGCCGCCGACCCGGCGGCGGCGGCCGGGGACTAGGCGGCCGGCTCGCCGGCCGGGGCGGGGTCGGCGGGGGCGCCGGCCGCTTCGGGCGCGGGCGCCTCCCCCTCGGGCGCGTCCCCCTCGGCCCCTTCCTCCGGGGGCGGGCCGAACTCGTCCTCCAGGTGGCGCTCGACGATGTCCCCGATCAGGGCCGCGGTGTCGGCGGCCAGGTCGCAGAACTGGAACGCGATGCCTTCCGCGTCGTAGCGGGCCACCTGGCCGAACACGGACAGGCGGGTGACCCCGACGCCGCTCTTGATGGTGAGGGCCAGCTCGCACATCGTGCCGATGCGCTGGCGATCGTCGGTGTGGACGTAAATGCCCTTCAGGCTGATGTCCCGCGACCAGCCGTAGGAGACCTCGCCCTCCCGGTTGCGGAAGGAGACCGCCGCCTTTAAGGGGGCGCGCTCGCTGCGGCGGGTGTGGAAGGTGTGGAAGGTCTTGTTCTGCATGGCCAGCCGGGCACGGGCGTGGGGCCCGGGTCGCCGGGGCGGGCTCCCCGGACACCGGTGCCTCCCTCCGCGACCCCTTATCGGCCGCCCGCCAGGCGCCCTTGAGGCGCCCCTGCGGGGCCGGGCGGGGGCGCGGGGGACCGAACGCGGCGGGCGCGGGGGCGCCGCCGGGAAGACCCGAAAAAAGGCGTTGACACCCCGCGGGTCGACCCTGATAATGACAACCGTTGTCAGTCCCATTTTCGACGGAGCCCCATCTTGTCCCACACCGCCCTTTCCCTCCCCGCCGTGCCCGGCCGCAGGCCCCGCTCGGCCGTTCCGGCCGTCCTCGCCGCGGTCCTGCTCGCCGCCCTCGCGGCACCCCCGCCGGCCCCCGCGGCCGACGCCCCCATCGAGATCCACATCCGCGACAACCGCTTCGTCCCGGACCGGGTGGAGGTCCCGGCCGGGAAGAAGGTGCGCCTAAGGGTGATCAACGACGGTACCGAGGCCGAGGAGTTCGAGAGCACCGAGCTGAACCGGGAGAAGGTCGTCCGCCCCGGCGCCAGCATCATCATCTTCCTGCCCCCCCTGAAGCCCGGCGAGTACCCCTTCTTCGGGGAGTTCCACCCGGACACGGCCCGGGGCACCGTCGTGGCGAGGTGAGCGATGGCCGGCGCGTTCGTCATCATGCTGCGGGAGGGCTTCGAGGCGGCCCTGATCGTGGGGATCGTCCTGGCCATCCTGGCCCGCCTGGGGCGCATGGACCTGGCCCGCCACGCGGCCCTCGGCGTGGTGGCGGCGGTGGGGGCCAGCGTGGCCTTCGCCTTCTTCGCCGACGGCATCAGCGGCCTGTTCGAGGGGGCGGGGCAGGAGGTGCTCGACGGCTGCATCCTGGCCGTGGCGGCCCTCATGATCACCTACGTCGTGGTCTGGCTGCGCCAGACCCGCGCCGGGCTGAAGGCGCACCTGGAGCGCCAGGTCAAGGCGCGCGCCGCCGCCAAGGGGCTCGGGATCTTCGTCCTCGTGTTCCTCACCGTGTTCCGGGAGGGGTTCGAGTCGGTGCTGTTCCTGTGGGGTCTCCTGGTGAGCGGCGCCGCGGGCGGGGTCGGGGGCACCCTCGCGGGCGGCCTGCTCGGCCTCGCCTCCGCGGTCGGCATCGCCTGGGCCCTGTTCGCGGGGGGGCGGCGGGTGCCGCTGACGGCCTTCTTCAACGGCACCATGCTGCTGCTGGTGCTGCTGGCGGCGGGCATGCTGGCCTCGGCGGCGGGCTTCTGGGTGGCGGTGGACTGGCTGCCGGCCCTGACCTACTCGGTGTGGGACACCAGCCGGGTGCTGCCCGACGGCAGCGGCCTGGGGGGCTTTTTGGCCCTGGTGCTGGGCTACAACGCCAACCCCACCCTGATGGAGGTGCTGGTGTACGGCGGCTACCTCGGGGCGGTGGCCCTGTGGCTGCTCGCCTCGGGCCGGTTGCGGCGCGCCCCCGCCCGGGAGGCCGCGTCCTAAGGGGAGTTCAAGCGGAAAGGGACCGGGGGGCCCGCCCCCCGGCGCATTCAACACGGGCCGGACGCACCCGTCCGGCGCCGACAGGAGAGGCATGCGCGTGAAGATCAAGACGGGGGCCGCTTGGGCCCTGGGGCTGACGTTGCTGGTGGCCGCCCCGGCCCAGGCCAAGAAGTTCGTCTACTCCCCCCGGGTGGTGGAAGGCGAGAAGGAGGTGGAGTACTACGTGGACTGGCGCGAGGACGCCGCCGCGGCGGACGTCGTCGGCCACGAGCTGGCGTTCGAGTGGGGCGTCGACGGCCGCAACATCGTCGCCCTCTACGGCACCTGGGACGACGGCCCGGGCGAGGGCCCGGCGTACGCCGGGACCAAGCTGGAGTGGATCCACACCTTCTTCGAGCCGGGGGAGCGGGCCTGGGACTTCGGCACCTACCTCGAGTACCGCATCGCCGAGCGCGGCGGCACCGATTCGGCCGAGTTCAAGGCCCTGCTGGAGAAGACCCTCCCGCGCACCACCCTGACCCTCAACGGGGTGGTGGAAAAGCCCGTCGAGGCGTGGCGCAAGTCCAGCCCGGAGGTCGGCTACGCCGCCCGTTGGGCCGTGCGCCGCTGGCGCGAGGTGATCCCCGCCGTGGAGCTGTACGGCAACCTGGGCGAGGTCGAGGACCTGAAGGACTGGCCCGAGACCTCCCAGCTCCTGGGCCCGGTGGTGGACCTGCACCTGACGCGCTTTGTCCACTGGCAGGTGGGGGCCCTGTTCGGCTTGACCAAGGACACCGAGAACGTGCGCCTCAAGACCCAGCTCGCCGTGGAGTGGTACTAGCCCGGGCGCGCCCGCCCGGCGTTCACCCGGCCTTCACGGCAGGAGACCCCAAGGAGAGCCATGACGAACAAGAAACTGGACCAGGCCACCACGGTGGCGGTACTCAACCGGATCCTCGAGCTGGAGCTGGCCGGCGTGGTGCGCTACACCCACTACGCCATGATGGTGTACGGCCACGCCCGCATCCCCATCGTCGCCTGGCTGCGGGAGCAGGCCCAGGATTCCCTGGGGCACGCCCAGGAGGTCGGCGAGGTGGTCACGAGCCTGGGGGAGCACCCGTCCCTGGCGATCGGCGACCTGCTGGAGACCCACAAGCACGGGATCGACGCCATCCTGCGGGAGTCGCTGGCCCACGAGGCGGAGGCCCTGCGCTTCTACCACGAGCTCCTGGGGCTGGTGGAGGGCCGCTCCGTGCACCTGGAGGAGTTCGCCCGCCGCATGATCTTCACGGAGGAGCGCCACCAGGACGAGGTCAACAAGATGCTCCGCGAGCCGGGCGACGTGGCGGCGTGGGCCGCCGGGGGCGGCTGACGCCGCCGCCCGCGGGGTCCGCCTCCTCCGCTCGGGGGCGGGCCCGGGGGCGCGCGGTGGGGCATGCCCCTTTCCCTCCCGCCGCGCGCCCCTTCGCGGCGCCTCCGGCGCCTGGCGCGGCGCTTCCGGCGCCTAGCGCAGCGCCTCGGAATCGATCTCGCCCCGGAACAGCACCCGGGCCGGGCCGTCGATCGTCACGTCCTTGAAGCCGTCTCCCTCGGCGGCGAACCGCACCGTGAGGGGCTCCCCCGACAGGGGCACCACCGTCACCGGGGAGCGCACCCGGTCCAGGGCCGCCATCACCAGGGCGGCGGCGGTCACGCCGGTGCCGCAGGCCAGGGTCTCCGCCTCCACGCCGCGCTCGAAGGTCCGCACCTTCAGCCCGCCGTTCTCCGTCACCGCCACGAAGTTCACGTTGGTCCCCTCCGGGGCGAAGCGCGGGTCGTGGCGGGCCTCGGAACCCAGGGCGTCCACGTCCACGTCGCTCACCCGCGGCACGGGGATCACCAGGTGCGGCACCCCGGTGTCGATCGCGCGCGCCTCGAAGGCCCGGCCTCCCAGGCGCAGCGCCAGGGGCGGCCCCACGGGGCCGGGGGGCGTCAGGGCCACGCGCACCTCGGCGCCGTGCACCTGGGCGTGCACCGGACCGGCGCCGGTGCAAAACGAGGCCGTCTCCCCCGCCAGGCCCGTCAGGTGGGCGTAGCGGGCCGCGCACCGGGCGCCGTTGCCGCACATGTTGGCGTGGCTGCCGTCGGCGTTGTAGAAGCGCCAGCCGAAGTCGTACCCCTCCGCGGGCTCCAGCAGGATCAGGCCGTCGGCCCCCACCCCGTAGGTCGGGGAGCACATGCGGATCACGAAGCCGTCCACGGTGAGGCCGGCCTCCGCGAGGGCCGCCTCCACGGCGCGGTCCCGGTTGTCGATCACCACGAAGGTGTTTCCGGCGCCGCTCATCTTGGCGAAGGCGAGGGCCATGACGGCGGAGTGTAGCACGCACCGCCGGACCGTCCGGGATCAAGAAACGCTTTTCCCACCCCCCCCGCAAAAGAGGGAAAACGGTTTCCCATCGGGCCCGGCACGCCCCCCGCCCCCCGCGCGGGCATCCCCGCTCCCGGCGCGGCCGGGAGGCCCTTTTCGGGACTTCGTGCCACCCCGCACGTTTGTTGCATGCCCCGAAGGAGAACCCGGGAGCGCGGGCGGCGTGCGCCCGAATTCGGTTCGAGCGGACAGGGGGGAATCTCGGACATCGTGACACGGACGAGGGGGATCCTGGCGGTGGTGTCGCTGCTTTGGCTGGTGGCGCAGCCGGTGTGCGCCGCCGACGCCGTCACGGTGAACTCCACCGAGCAGAAGGGCCTGGAGGGCACGCTCCTGGCCTCGCCCCCCGGCAGCTGCACCGCCGCCCCCTCCGGCGCCCTGGGCGACTGCAGCGCGCGCGGCGCAGCCGCGGCCGCAGCCGCCGCCGGCACTGAATTCTTCAGCGACACGGGCTGGAGCGACCTCAAGGAGGCCCCCGTTCCCCTGACGGAGAACGGCAACACCGAGGTGGGCCTGCTCGTCGACGGCAGCGGCACCGTGGCCGCGGCCGGGCCCAGCCCCGCGCCCGACACCGACATCGGCACCAGCTGGGTCATCGCCTTCTGCGACCACCCCTACTGCGGCCACCTGCTGCGGGGCGACATCAACGGGTACGACGAGAACGGCGACGGCACCTTCGATTCCACCTGGATCGACAAGAACCTGAACCTGGTCATCGACAACGGCGAGATCGACCGGTACCGGCAGGAGCAGTTCGGCTGGGGCACGACGTCGCTGGTGCTGGCCGAGAACGACCTGGGCTCCCAGCTCGCCGCGGGCAACGCGTATCCCGCCGGCGTGGCCCGCGACCGGGTGCGCTACGCCCTGGGCGACGCCGCCTTCGCCGGCTCCTGCAACGCCCGCCTCGACAACCCCGCCTGCCTCGACGGCGACCCCACGCCCGCCAACCCCGGCGTGGACGGGGACTACTGGGCCTTGTGCGATCCCGACAAGTTCAACCCCATCACCACCTCCGACCCCACCATCACCACCGCGGCGGAGGGGCAGCGGGCCCTGGACAACTGCCTGTGGTGGATCACCTCCCTGCCCATCCTCACCAACAGCTCCCTGCCGGACGACTGCCACGATGAGTTCGTGAACGACTCGGAGTGCCTCTTTGCGGACGGGACGCGGCCGGAGGAGCGCACCGAGTGGGTCGACCAGATCGTCCGCAAGGACGTCAGCTCGTTCACGCCCGATCACCAGGACTTCGTCTCCCAGGTGGAGGTCACCTACGGCTTCCACGGCAACGCCCCCGTCGCGGAGGCGAGATACGAGAACGGCTGGCAGATCCTCCAGCAGGACCGGGACCCCAACGAGGACCTGAACGGCACCACCAACCCCCACAACGGGCAGTTCACCGCCGCCCCGGCGGGCCCGGCCATCGACACCTACCCTTACGCCTTCGGCCTGGAACACAAGAGCCGCGCCCGCGCCCGGGGCGAGGACCACGACGGCAACGCGGTGGCCGAGTGCGGCGGCGGCGGGCCGGACTGCGACGGCCTGACCAACCCCACCTTCGACCCCTTCTGGCGGGAGCAGCTCGTCAAGGTGGCCCTGGTGTGGGAGAACCGCTGGAACCAGGAGTTCGAGTACAAGGACGGTGAGCCCTGCGGCGCCGCCTGCCGGGGCTCGGGCGTGGGGCGGGAGGTGGGCCTCCAGTTCATCACGGCGCAGGACGTGAACGGCTACTTCGAGACCTGCATCAACTGCGAGCCCCACGTCGCCCCCCTGGAGCCGTTCCCCGAGGCCGAGTCGCGCTACATGCCGTACGACGCCGGCTGGAACGTGGTCCCCACCATCGCCCACGCCTCGGGCTGACGCCCGCCGCGCGGCGTCGCGGCGCCGTAAGCGCCCGGCCGCCTCGGGGCGGGCGTGCTCACCCCAGGTACGTGTAGCGCATGCTCCTGAGAATCACGGCGTAGATCAGGGTGGCGCCGAACGCGGCGATGCTCGCCAGCACCAGGTAGCGCAGCCCCAGGCGCACCGCCGGGGTGCCCTCCAGGCGCAGCCCCTCCGGGAACACGTGGCGGTCGTAGGCCCGCTTGCGCACGATGTACGCCAGGCCGATGCCCAGGTAGGCCAGGGTGTAGACCAGGAACACCAGCATCGCCGTCACCGACGTGGGCCCCACCTGGTACCACTCCCGCCACTCGATCAGCCGGGGCGCCGCCCACGACGCGGCGCCGCACACCAGCACGAAGGCCAGGGCGCTGCGGGCGATGTTCACGGTGGAGGCTCTCATCGGGTGTCGGGGCGCCGCCGGGCGGCGGCGGTCACACGCGCTCGTACGGGTCGAACATCTTCCGATACTCGCCGATGGCGTAGCGGTCCGTCATCCCCGAGATGTAGTCCGCCACCACCCGGGCCACCGCGGCGTCGCCCCGGTCGTCCGCCAGCATGGCCTGGTACTGGGGCGGCAGCAGCCCCGGGTTGTCCGTGAAGGCCTGGAACAGCTCCCGGACCACCCGTTCCGCCTTGGCGGCCATGCGCTGCACGCGCCAGAAGCGGTACACCCGGGTGAACAGGAAGCGCTTGAGTGCCGCCACCTCCTCCCGGGTCCCGGGCGAGAACCCCACCGCGTCCTCCGGCAGGGCGCGCACGTCCTCGGCGGTCGCCACCCCCAGGGCCGCCAGGCGGGTCCGGGTGTGGTCCACCAGGTCGGTGATCAGGTGGTGGATCAGGCGCCGGGTGGTCTCGTAGAGCTGCTTGTTGGGGGGGGCGTCCGGGTAGCGGGCCATCACCCGGTCGTGGCGGTGGGCGAACAGGGGCACCTCGCGGATGTCGTCCAGGGTGATGATGCCGGCGTTGACGCCGTCGTCCAGGTCGTGGCTGTTGTAGGCGATCTCGTCGGCCAGGTTCGCCACCTGGGCTTCCACGGAGGGGCCGTTGACCGCGGTGAACTCGTACACGTCCGCGCTCTCGGGGGCGTCGTACGTGGTGCGGTGCTTGGCGATGCCCTCCCGGGTCTCGAAGGTGAGATTCAGGCCCCGGAAGGCCATGTAGCGGTCCTCGAGCCAGTCCACGATGCGCAGCGACTGGCGGTTGTGCTCGAAGCCGCCGAAGGTCCGCATCTCGTCGTTGAGGGCCTTCTGGCCGGAGTGGCCGAAGGGGGTGTGCCCCAGGTCGTGGGCCAGGCTGATGGCCTCCGCGAGGTCCACGTTCAGGCCCAGCATGCGGGAGATGCCCCGGGCGATCTGGGCCACCTCCAACGAGTGGGTCAGGCGCGTCCGGTAGCGGTCGCCCTCGTGGTTGACGAAGACCTGGGTCTTGTACTCCAGGCGCCGGAAGGCGTTGCAGTGGATGACCCGGTCGCGGTCGCGCTGGAATTCGGTGCGGCCCTCGGGGCCGGGCTCGAGGTGGCGGCGCCCCCGGGACTTCTCCGGGTGGCTGGCGTATCCGGCGAGCTGTCCTTCCGGGGGCATGGGAACGGGGCGCTCCAAGGCTGGCGCCGCGGGCGGTCGGGTGCCCGCCGGCCCACCCCGATGGTAGGCCCGGGCCCCGGACCGGTCAAGGCCGCCCCCAAGGGGCCCCGAGGGCGGCAAACGAAACGGGGCGGGGAGCCGGCCGGCCCCCCGCCCCGTGGCATTCGGCGCGGGTCCGGGCTAGTGGCCCATCATCCCGCCGTGGCCCTTGTCGCCGCCGCCGCCCATGCCGGAGAAGCCCATCTTCATCCCCATCCAGCGGAACGTGTCGAACTGGTCCGCGCTGATGAAGGTGCGCAGCTCGGCCAGGGTCTTGTAGCGGTAGGTCCTGAGGTCCGCCTGCATGCCCGCGATCTGCTTGATCTTGGCCGCGATCTTCTTCATGTCGAGCTGGTCGGTGTCGGCCAGCTCCTCCAGCTCGACCTCGGCGATGTCGATCTTGGCCTGCATCGCGATCGTTTCCTTGCGGTAGCTGCGGCGCAGGTCGTTGAACTTCTTCCACTGGGCGTCGTCGAGCCCCAGGGCGCTGCCCCAGTCGGCCGCGCCGCCCTGGGCGCCGCCCGCCGTCTCCCCGGCCATGCCCATGCCCCCGCCGCCCCCGTGCTCCTCGCCCCACTGGGCACGCGCGTCGGTCGCGCACAGCAGCCCGGCGACCGCGAGCGTCGCGACCACCAGCATCAGTCGGTTCTTCATCGCTGTTCCTTCCATGCAAGCCGGATTCATCGGCGTGGGCCGCGCCGGGACTTCCCTGTCGCGCGGGAGGGGCACCGGCCCCCGAAAAACACCATTTCGGCAGATCGCCCGTTTTTTTTCAAGCGTTTTCGCCTCGGCCCCCGCCTTCCCCGCCCGCGCCGGGTCCGGGCGCCCGCCGCTTTATCGGGCCGCCGGGCCGGGGTATCATAAAGGACTTGTCCACAGCCCGGGAAAGCACGCCCTTGAAGCCGACCGAGATCGTCATCCGCGGGGCCCGCGAGCACAACCTGCGGGGCATCGACGTGACCATCCCCCGTGACCGCCTGGTGGTGATCACGGGCCTGTCGGGCTCCGGCAAGAGCTCCCTCGCCTTCGACACCCTCTACGCCGAGGGCCAGCGGCGCTACGTGGAGTCCCTCTCGGCCTACGCCCGCCAGTTCCTGGAGCAGATGGGCAAGCCCGACGTGGACGCCATCCTGGGCCTGTCGCCGGCCATCTCCATCGAGCAGAAGACCACCTCCCGCAACCCCCGCTCCACGGTGGCCACGGTCACCGAGATCTACGACTACCTGCGCCTGCTGTTCGCCCGGGTGGGCAAGCCCCACTGCCCGGTCTGCGGCGACCCGATCCAGGCCCAGACCGTGCAGCAGATGGTGGATGCCGCCTTAGGCCTGCCCGAGGGCACCCGCATCCTGGTGCTGGCCCCGGTGGTGCGGGGCCGCAAGGGGGAGTACCGCAAGGAGCTCCTGGCCCTGCGCAAGCAGGGCTACCAGCGGGTGCGGGTGGACGGCGAGGTGCGGGAGCTGGCCGACGGCGTCGAGCTGGACAAGAACCTCAAGCACGACCTCGACGTGGTCGTGGACCGGCTCATCGTCAAGCCGGCCGTCAAGAAGCGCCTCACCGATTCGGTGGAGACGGCCCTGCGCCTGGCCGAGGGCCTGCTCACCGTGCACGTGCTGGGGGAGGGGGACCGCATCTTCTCCGAGCACCACGCCTGCACCCGATGCGGCGTCAGCCTGCCGGAGCTGGCCCCCCGCATCTTCTCCTTCAACAGCCCCCACGGCGCCTGCCCCGCCTGCGACGGCCTGGGCACCCACATGGAGGTGGACCCGGAGCTGGTCGTGCCCGACCCCGAGCGCTCCCTGGCCGACGGCGCCATCGCCCCCTGGCGCCGGGCCCAGACGGTCTACTACGACCAGATCCTCGGCTCCCTGGCGGCCCACTACCGCTTCTCCCTGAAGACCCCCTGGAAGCGCCTCAAGAGGGCCCACCGGGACGTGATCCTGTACGGCTCCGGCGCCGACGCCGTGGCCTTCACCCTGGAGAAGGAGGGGGGCGCGGGCTTCACCTTCAAGAAGCCGTTCGAGGGGGTGGTGCGCAACCTGGCCCGCCGCTACCTGGAGACGGCCTCGGGGATGGTGCGCGACGAGATCGCCGCCTTCATGGCCTCCCGCCCCTGCGGCGAGTGCGGCGGCCAGCGCCTGAAGGCCATCAGCCGGGCCGTGACCGTGGACGGCCGCTCCATCGTGGACATGACCCGCCTGTCCATCGACGAGGCCTGCGCCGTGTTCGCCGGGCTTTCCCTGAGCGCCCGGGAGGCCCTGATCGGCCAGCGCATCCTCAAGGAGATCGGCGAGCGCCTCCAGTTCCTGCAGGACGTCGGCCTGGGGTACCTCACCCTGGACCGCTCCGCCGCCACCCTGTCGGGCGGGGAGGGCCAGCGCATCCGCCTGGCCACCCAGATCGGCTCCCGCCTGATGGGCGTGATGTACGTCCTCGACGAGCCGTCCATCGGCCTGCACCAGCGCGACAACGGCCGCCTGCTGAACACCCTCACCACCCTGCGGGAGCTGGGCAACACCGTCATCGTCGTGGAGCACGACGAGGAGACCATCCGGGCCGCCGACCACGTCATCGACTTGGGTCCCGGCGCCGGCCACCACGGCGGCCGGGTGGTGGCCCAAGGCACCCCCGCCCAGATCGCCGCCGAGGACGCCTCCCTCACCGGCCAGTACCTGTCCGGCAAGCGCCGCGTGCAGCTGCCCCGCCGCGAGCGGGAGCCCCGCGGCTGGGTCGAGATCCTGGGGGCCCGCGAGAACAACCTCCGGGACATCGACGTGCGCTTCCCCGTGGGTCTGTTCAGCGTGGTCACGGGGGTCTCGGGCTCGGGCAAGTCCACCCTGGTCCTGGAGATCCTCCACAAGCACCTGGCGCGCCACTTCCACGGCGCCGGGGAGCGCCCCGGGGCCTGCACCGGGGTGCGCGGCCTGAAGCACATCGACAAGGTCATCCACATCGACCAGGCCCCCATCGGCCGCACCCCCCGCTCCAACCCGGCCACCTACACCGGCCTGTTCACCCTGGTCCGGGACCTGTTCGCCGCCCTGCCCGAGTCCCGCGCCCGGGGCTACAGGGCCGGGCGCTACTCCTTCAACGTGAAGGGGGGCCGGTGCGAGGCGTGCCAGGGGGACGGGGTCATCAAGATCGAGATGCACTTCCTGCCCGACGTGTTCGTCACCTGCGAGGCGTGCGGCGGCCGGCGCTACAACCGCGAGACCCTGGAGATCACCTACAAGGACGCCAACATCGCCCGGGTGCTCGACATGGAGGTGGAGGAGGCGTTCGCCTTCTTCAAGCCGGTGCCGCCCCTGCGCCGCAAGCTCATGACCCTGCTGGACGTGGGGCTGGAGTACGTCCGCCTGGGCCAGCCGGCCACCACCCTGTCCGGGGGCGAGGCGCAGCGCATCAAGCTGTCCCGCGAGCTGTCGCGCCGCGACACCGGGCGCACCCTCTACCTGCTGGACGAGCCCACCACGGGCCTGCACTTCGCCGACGTGCAGCGCCTGCTCAACGTCCTCGACCGCCTCGTCCAGGCGGGCAACACCGTGGTGGTCATCGAGCACAACCTGGACGTGATCCGCTGCGCCGACTGGGTCATCGACCTGGGGCCCGAGGGCGGCGCGGGGGGCGGCCGGGTGGTGGCCGAGGGCCCCCCCGCGGCCGTGGCCAGGGTGGCCGCCAGCCACACCGGCCGCTACCTGGCCCGTGCCCCGGGCTGACCCGCCTCCCGGGCGGACCTCAAGGCCCGAACCGGAAAGGCGCACCAATCCGGTGACACTTTTTCGCGCCCCGGGCTGGACAACCGCCTGCGCGTCCGATAAGGATATGCACCGGAGCCTCGAACTCCATGCGGAGCCTCGAACTCTCACAGGCGGACACCGCACCCGAGAGCATGCGGCCAGGGGGAAGACCGTAGTGTGCCGGGTGTGGGTGTAATACAAGACCGAAAGGGAATAAACCCGCCGTTCCTGTAGCGGTTCGAGGCGCCCGGCACACTTCCACCGTGTGCCGGTGCGGCCGAAAACGCGAAACCTACAGGGAGGTGGGTCATGACCGACTCGGTGGGGGCGTGTGGTCCCGAGCACGACGGGCTCGTTTTTGTGGAGCGGTTCGGTCCGTGCCTGCCGGAGGTGGAGTTCCTCCCCGGCCGGATCGTCCAGAACGTCTTCCTGCATCTCTTCTATTCCCGGGCGCTGGCCGACCGCTCCCTGCGGCACGTGCGGCGCCGCTTCCCGGACGCCCGGATGGTGGTCGAGCGCATCCCCCTCGACCTGAGCGACGGGGGCGACGTGGACGAGTACACCCGCCACGTGGTCGCCGCCCGCCACGAGGCCGAGGCGGAGCGGGGGGTGGCGCGGGCCGTCTCCGCCCGGGCCGTCCGGGCCGGGCACGGGGGGCCGCCCCTCCGCTAGGCCGTCCCGCGGGCGCGGTCGGGGGCGCCTGACCCCCGTATTTTCGTTTTCGTTGCCTCTCTGCCGGGCACGTCCGGGTTTCCGACGTGAGCGGCGAGAGTACGACAATATTGTCGTAACAATGACGAAGGGGGTCACCCTTGGAACGCCCCGCCGGGGCCGTCCCGGGCCCCCCGGCCGGCTCCCGCAAAAAAAGTCCGCGCTTCCCAACCCGTGAAAACAAAGCCCGTTTTCCGCCTCCGCCAGGGCGGGGGGCGGGGTGTGTAGCCTCCTGGCACGCCCCTTGCCCTAGGGGCCCGGCATGGTCCGTCGAACCCGGCGACCCGGTGAACGGCACCCGGGTCCGGCGCCGGGACACACGCCCGCAGGGCGCAACCGAACCCCGCTGCCCGCCCGGACCGCCGGGAGGGGGTCGGGTGGAGCGTAGGGAGCCATGAAGAAGATCGAGGCGATCATCAAGCCGTTCAAGCTGGAGGACGTGCGCGAGGCCCTGGGCCAGGCGGGCGCGTCCGGCATGACGGTCACGGAGGTGAAAGGCTACGGCCGCCAGAAGGGCCACAAGGAGATGTACCGCGGCACCGAGTACACCGCGGACTTCGTCTCCAAGGTCCGGGTGATGGTCGTGGTGGACGACGAGTTGGAGGACCGGGTGGTGGACGCCCTCGTGGCGGCGGCCCGCACGGGCAACATCGGGGACGGGAAGATCTTCGTCTCCGACGTGGCGAAGGCGGTCCGCATCCGCACGGGCGAGACTGGACGCGACGCCCTCTAACCGAGGCAAGACCAATGAGGACGCAAGCGATGAAGAACAAGATGAAACTGTTTCTGGCGGCCCTGGCGCTGACGGTCCTGGTCGCGCCCCTGGCCGCCCCCCTGGCCGTGTGGGCCCAGGAGGGCATGCCGCCCATGACGGAGATGGCCCCGCCGGAGGCCATGACCGACGAGATGGTCATGGTCGAGGAGGCCCCCGCCGAGGACGCCCTCAGTCCCGGCGACACCGCCTGGATGCTCACCGCCACGGCCCTGGTGCTGCTGATGACCATCCCCGGCCTGGCCCTGTTCTATGCCGGCATGGTGCGCTCGAAGAACGTGCTGTCGGTGATGATGCAGTGCTTCGCCATCACCTCCCTGGTGAGCGTCCTGTGGGCGGTCGCGGGCTACAGCATCGCCTTCGGGGGCGAGGGCACGTTCTGGGGAGGGCTGTCCAAGGCGTTCCTTGCGGGCGTCGGGGTGGACACCCTGAGCGGCACGATCCCCGAGACCGTGTTCATCACCTTCCAGATGACCTTCGCGATCATCACCCCCGCCCTGATCGTGGGGGCCTTCGCCGAGCGCATGAAGTTCTCCTCCATGCTGCTGTTCATGACCCTGTGGCTGCTGCTGGTCTACTCGCCGATCTGCCACTGGGTCTGGGGCGGCGGCTGGCTGGGCGGCAAGGGCGTGCTCGACTTCGCCGGCGGCACCGTGGTGCACATCAACGCGGGCATCGCGGGCCTGGCGGCGGCGCTGGTCCTCGGCCGCCGCAAGGGCTACCCGGAGACCCCCATGCCGCCCCACAACCTGGGCTACACCCTGGTGGGCGCGTCCATGCTGTGGGTGGGGTGGTTCGGCTTCAACGCCGGCAGTGAGCTGGCCGCCGACGGCACCGCCGGCATGGCCATGGCGGTGACCCAGATCGCCACCGCCAGCGCGGCCCTGGCGTGGATGTTCGCGGAGTGGATCTTCCACGGCAAGCCCAGCGTGCTGGGCATCGCCTCGGGCGCCGTGGCGGGGCTGGTGGCCATCACGCCGGCCTCGGGCACGGCGGGCCCCATGGGCTCCATCGTCATCGGGGCGGCGGCCGGCTTCGGCTGCTACCTGGCGGCCACCAAGATCAAGCGCGCCCTGGGCTACGACGACTCCCTGGACGCGTTCGGGGTGCACGCCGTGGGCGGTGCGATCGGCGCGATCCTCACCGGGGTGTTCTGCGCCCCGGGGCTGGGCGGCGCCGGCTTCGCCGACGGCGTGGAGAGCATCGGCACCCAGGTGGGCATCCAGTTCATCGGCGTGGGGGCCACCGTGGTCTACACGGGGGTCGTGACCCTGGTGCTGCTCAAGGTGATCGACATGATCATGGGCCTTCGGGTCACCCCCGAGCAGGAGACCGAGGGACTGGACATCACCCTCCACAACGAGCGCGGCTACAACCTGTAGCCGGGCGCCGGGACCCGACGCCCCCGCCCGGACGGCCGGGCGGGGGCGGACCCGGGGGGCGCGTCCGCGGCCGGTCCCGGCGTGATCCGGGGCGGTTCGGCCGGGTACAATGCGCACTCCGCCGAGGTGTCCGGCGTGCGTGTGGAGTCTTACGAGGGAGTCGAGCGGACCATGAAGAAGATCGAGGCAATCATCAAGCCCTTCAAGCTGGACGAGGTGAAGGAGGCCCTGAACGAGGCCGGCGTGGCCGGCATGACCGTCACCGAGGTGAAGGGCTACGGCCGGCAGAAGGGCCACAAGGAGATGTACCGCGGGGCCGAGTACTTCGTGGACTTCATCTCCAAGGTGAAGGTGGAGGTGGTGGTGCCCGACGACCTGGCGGAAAAGGCCGTGGACGCCATCATCAACGCCGCCCGGACCGGAAACATCGGGGACGGCAAGATTTTCATCCGCGACGTGGCGGAGGCCATCCGCATCCGGACCGGCGAGAAGGGTTCCGACGCGCTCTAGGCGCGGCCCGGCCGGCGGGCCCCGGCGCAGACGGCACGGGGCCCGCCGCACCCGGCGGCCCCGTCTCGCCCGGGGCCCCCGGGCCACGCTTCAAGGCGGCAGCCGATGCAGACGCGTCATCGTCTTACCAACCAGGTCAGCGAAGAGCAGCAGACCCAGTACACGCTGCGCGAGCTGAAGGCCCTCTCCAAGATCGGCGAGGCCCTGGGCGCGCCCCTGGAGCTGGCCTCCATCGCCCACCGGGTGATGGAGATCCTCTACCAGGAGATGGGCATGCGCCGGGGCACCCTGGCGCTGATCGAGGAGGAGACGGGCGACATCGTCATCCAGGTGGCCCTGGGGCTCTCCGACAAGGAGCGCCGGAAGGGCCGCTACCGCCCCGGCGATGGCATCATCGGCCGGGCGGTGGCCGAGAACCGCCCCATCGTCGTCCCCAACGTGGGGCGCGAGCCCGACTTCCTGGACCGCACCGGGGCCCGCGCCGGCATCGCCAAGGCCGACCTCGCCTTCATCGCCGTGCCCCTCAAGTTCAAGGGCAAGGTCCTGGGGGCCCTCACCGCCGACCGGGTCTTCGACGACAAGACCGTGCCCCTGGACGAGGACCTGAGGGTCCTGACCACCGTGGCGGCCCTGTTCGGCCAGGCCGTGGAGCTGCACCGCATCCACGAGAGCGAGCGCCGCGCCCTCCAGGTCCAGGCCGACAACCTGGAAAAGCAGCTCAAGGCCCGCTTCCGCCTCGACGACGTGGTGGGCAACAGCCCCCGCATGGAGGAGGTCTACGAGGCCGTGGCCCAGGTGGCCGGCAGCCGCGCCACCGTCCTGCTGCGCGGCGAGAGCGGCACCGGCAAGGAGCTCATCGCCCGCGCCATCCACGCCAACAGCCCCCGGGCCCGCGGGCCGTTCCTGAAGGTCAACTGCGCCGCCCTGCCCGAGACCCTCCTGGAGAGCGAGCTGTTCGGCCACGAGAAGGGCGCCTTCACCGGCGCCACCGGCGCCCGCAAGGGCCGCTTCGAGCTGGCCGACGGCGGCACGATCTTCCTCGACGAGATCGGCGACATCTCCCTGACCACCCAGGTCAAGCTCCTGCGGGTGCTCCAGGAGATGGCCTTCGAGCGGGTGGGGGGCAGCCAGACGATCCACGTCGACGTGCGGGTGGTCACCGCCACCCACCGCGACCTCGAGGCCCGCATCCCCGAGGGCCGCTTCCGCGAGGACCTCTACTACCGCCTCAACGTCGTCCCCATCTTCCTGCCCCCCCTGCGCGAGCGGAAGGACGACATCCCCCTGCTGGCGGAGCACTTCCGCCGCCGCTTCTGCCGCGAGAACGAGAAGGAGGTGGCCTTCTCCGAGGAGGCCGTGTGGGAGCTGACCCGCCACGACTGGCCCGGCAACGTGCGGGAGCTGGAGAACGTGGTCGAGCGCCTGGTGGTCATGTCCCCCGCCGGGGCCGTCTCGGGCGACACCGTGGCCCGCCTGCTCAGGCTCATGCCCGCCCCCCAGGAGGCCCCCCGCGCCCCCCGGGCCGAGCGCGCCGTCACCGCCGAGGCCCCCCGCCCGGCCCCCGCGGCGGCCGCCGACCGCTCCCTCAAGGCCGGGGTGGAGGCCATCGAGCGCGAGCAGATCCTGGCCGCCCTGGAGCGCTGCGGCTGGGTCCAGGCCCGCGCCGCGCGCCTGCTGGGCATCACCCCCCGGATGATCGGCTACAAGATCCGCAAGTACGGCCTGGCCCCCTCCGACCCCGCCGTCCTGCCCGTCTCCCGCGCCCGCGACGAGGCGCCCGACGACGCCCCCTGATCTTGCCTTTTCCCGCCTCCGCGGTATAATTCCCCCCTTCCCGCCCGGGGCCTTCCCCGGGCGGTCCCACATACGCTGCCCGCTACGTTCCCCAGTAGCTCAGTTGGTAGAGCAGGTGACTGTTAATCACCGGGTCCGTGGTTCGAGTCCGCGCTGGGGAGCCACTCTTTACGAGGGGTTAGGTCGTTCGGCCTGGCCCCTTGTCGCCGATGTCGGCTCGCCGCCCGTGGACGGAACCGACATCGCGCGCCCACTGACGCCTCGCTCCAGGACATAAGGCCCCATGGGGGATCGGGAATCCGGGACGCGCTATTACGTACCGCAGCTGGACGGCTTGCGCTTCGTGGCCTTCCTGCTCGTGTTCCTGGTCCACATGCCGCGCGCCCAGGGGTATTTCCCGGACTCCCCCTTCCTGGAAGGTTTCTTCATCAACCTGAGGACGTTCGCGGGGCTCGGCGTCGATCTGTTTCTGGTCCTCAGTGCGTTCCTGATCACGACGCTGCTGCTCCTGGAGTACCAACGCGAAGGGCGGGTCTCGCTCAAGGACTTCTTTGTCCGGAGAACGCTACGGATCTGGCCCCTTTACTATTTCGCCCTGCTGCTCGGGTTTCTGATCCTGCCCCTGCTGGACCTGGTGCCACCGGACTTCGGCACGCCCCGGTACGACCACCTGGTGCGGTGGCACCTGTTCCCGTTCATGGTCTTCCTGGGCGACTTTTCGACCGCGTTCGGCTGGTATGCGAAGTCGCCCATGCTCAGCCACCTGTGGACGATTTCGCTCGAAGAGCAGTTTTACGTGTTTTGGGCGGTCATGTTCGGCCTGATGTACCGAGGCCGCGGCCGCTTTCTGTTGCTCGCAACCGTGGGCCTGCTGATGTTCTCGATCCTCGCCCGGATCTCGGCGGTCCTGATCCCGATCCCGCATCCCTTCATCTGGACGGCGCTGCCGACCCGGCTCGACCCGATGGTCTTCGGCGCCGGCCTGGCCTTCCTGCGGTTCCACCGACCGCCGGGCAGGCGATGGTGGTGGGTCAAGGTCGCGCTGGGAACGGGGCTCCTGTTCCTGATTCCCCTCGGGGGACCGCACCAGAAGCAGACGCTGAACGTGGTGTGGCAGTACCTCGCCTCGGCAGGCGGGTTTACCTTGCTCTTGGATGCCGCCCTGTCGGGCGGCACGTTCGGCCGGATCCTGGCGTTGGGTCCGATGACCGAGTTGGGGAAGGTGTCGTTCGGTCTGTACGTTTACCACCGCGTGTGTATCAGCCTGGCCGAGGGGATGCTCGACTACTCGGGCGCCGATGGAGGCTTCGAGGCGTGGCTGGGCGTGCTCGTGGTTGGATTTGCAGCCACCGTTGCCGTGTCCCTGGTGTCGTACCGCGTGTTGGAAAGGCCGTTCCTGAGCCTGAAGCTGCGGTTCACCCACGTCCGGTCCAGACCGCGATAGCCGTACTTCCATCGGGTCGATGCCCCAACGCGAGCCGGTGCGCCACGCGAATCGGGGCCCACGCACTGTCTGCTACGTTCCCGCTCGTTCGCTTGCCGGAGCGGTCAGATGCCAACGACCGGGTCGGTGGTTCGCGCCCGCCCTGGGGAGCCAACTCAACGAAAACGGGCACTTACGCTGGGTGGCGTGGGTGCCCGTTTCGCGTTTGTGAAAAACCCTTACGAATCCAGTGGGTCACGGGTGGAGGCCGGTTCGAGTCCGACAAGGGCAACCCCTCGCGCGGGTGCCGGGCTCTGCGACAGGGCCAGGGTCGGCTAGAGCGCGTCCACGTACATGAAGAAGCCGTCCCGCTCGATCGTGTACGGGATGTCCTCCTCGGCCACCACGTTGCCGTCCGCATCCAGCACCTTGAAGCGCAGATGCTTGTCGGGCGGGTCCCACGGATCACGCCCGTCGCACCGAAAGGAGATGCTGTAAACCCACCATGCGGATGCCTCTTGGGTCGTCCACTCTGTGCAAGGGGCCGGATTCCTCTCCGCCCAGATGCGGCGCTCCGGGTGGGGGCGGATGGTGAGCCCAAGACGAGGGTACCAGCCGGTGGGATGGACCGCCACGATGAGGGTATAGCCCTCCCGCTCGATCTCGTAACGGATGGGGATCTCGCCCACGAAGAAGCGGTGTTCCCCCGGCGTGGCCTGGGCGCGCTCGACGACCCGTGCGTCCCGGTAGTTCTCCAGGGAGATGAAGTGGTAGCGTTCGAAGGCCGGGCCGCAGCCCGTCAAGAGGAGCAGGGCGACCACCCCATAGGCCAAGCGAGGCCGACACCCGAATCGCGACCGGCGGTTCGGCACCGATTTCCTACTTCTTCCCGGGAAGACGGCGGAAGCGGGGCGGCGGCTGGTTCGGCTTCAGGCTGTCCTCGAAGCCCGTGCCCCACAGGTGAGGCGGGACGAAGTGCCGGACGGACAGGGGGGATTCGCCGCCGACGTAATCGTCAAAGGGGACCGTGTAGGCGGCCCCGCCGGTGTCCAGGAGCCCCCGCACATAGCTGTTGGAGTTGTAGCTGTCCTGCCACTCGGGGTTCACGTCGTAGTCGACGTTGTCCTTGTAGTACGCGTCCAGCGCCTTGAGCACCTCCCACTGGTCGGCATCGGTCATGCCCTCGCCGGGCGTGATCTGACCCACGGTGGTGGTCTTATTTGGGTCATCGGCCGACCTCTCGCCGATCGGCTTCCCCTCTTCGTCCAACGTCCCGACGCCGCTCGCCAGGCGCCCACCTATTAACCTGTTCGGCCCCGCGCTGATCCATTCCGGCTGTCCCTTCTCCGGGACAAACTCGATGGCCGTGTGGGCCGGTCCGACCCCGAGGCTCGGGCGTTCGACCACCCAGATACCGGGCGGTCGCTGATTTCTTACGTCCGAAGGCGGCGCCGACACCTGCGCTGGTTGATCATCACCCGACTCCGCCGCCGCAGCGTATTCCACCCGTCGAATGTCCTGCCCCGCTGGAGGGTCCCAGCTGAGGGGCGGCTTCTCCCCCAGGATCGCCCACAGGGGCTTGCGCTCCCCCGGCCGCCCGCGCCACTGGAACATCTTGCGAGTCGCGGCGGGTCGTGGTGACAGGATTTCCCCCAGCGGTATCGGATTGAACCCACGATCTCCCATCGTTTCCTCCCCTTCACGCCGTGCTCCAATCCACGGCCGAGGCGCGCGCGCCCCCGGCGTCTGTGCGTCCGGCCGCCCATACAAGTATCACAGCCGGGGGCGCATTGCCTTGCGTTTCCGGCGTCTTGGGCGGGATAGCGCCGTCCCCACCAGACTGCTGCCGTCCGCAGGCCCTCCGGATACGGAACCAGACCTCCGGCCACGCCTCCGCCACGCCGGTTCTACACCTGGCAACAGAGGGGAGCCAATCTTTACAAGGGCTTAGGCCGAACGGCTTAAGCCCTTGTTTCTTTCAGCTACCGTTCCAGGTACCAGATACAAAATGGGGCTGGATCCCGAGCAAGAAGCCCTGTCGCGGACACGCGTGGCGGTTGACGAGACCACGACAGGCGAAGCGCTGCCCATCAACTCCCAGAGCTACTCGGTCGGGACCTCGGACTCGCTCTCCAGCAGCATCTTCAAGGTCGCCCTCAATTCCTCGATCCTGTCGGCACCGAGCCTCCGGGACCAGTCGGCCTCGACGTCGCGAACCGCGTCGCGGGCCATTCGGCTGACCTTTCGTCCGCGCGACGTGATCCGCACCAGTCGCGCCCGGCCATCGGAGGGGTCCGGAACGCGATCGACATAGCCGCGATCGACGAGCTGCTCGACCAGTGCGCCCATGGACTGCTTGGTGATTCTCGCGCGGGTCGCCAGCTCCGTGGCCCGCGCGCCCTCGGGACAGTCCCAGAGCGCCTGCAGCGGAACGAAGTGCGCCGGCTGGACGTCGTCGAAACCGGCGGCGGAGAGCCGCTCCTGGATCCGGCGGATGACGGACTGGTGGGCAAACCGGAGGAGAGCGCCCAGCAGGGGGCCCCGATCGGGGGCTTTGGAACTTCGATCGATCATGCGTTCTCTCTCTTGACCCGATAGTCAGGGGATCTTACCATTTGGGCAAGTGGTCAGGAAGCCTTACCAGTGTATTGTATGAAATGACAAGGAGGAGTCCCATGGAACGCTCAACGAGTCCGGTGTTCGGGGTGTCCCGGGTCGAGGCGGAGCTGATCGAAGTGGGTCAGATCCAGATTCGCTACCTTCGCGACGGCGCCGGGGAAGGCCAGACGGGTGCCTTCGAGATGGTCGTCCCGCCCGGGTCCAACGTGCCGCCGCCGCACAGCCATTCCCACAACGAGGAATACCTCTATGTCCTCGAGGGCAGGATGCGCTACTCGGTCGACGCGGAGGTCAGGGACTTGAACGCCGGGGAGTCGGCCTTCACGCCGAAGGGCGCGGTCCACGGCTTCAGCAATCCGTTCTCGGAATCCACCCGGGCCCTGGTCGTCCTCTCGCCCGACATCGGAGCGCAGTACTTCCGCGACGTCGCCGCCGTCCTGGGCGCGGGCGGGCCCCCGGACCGCGTCAAGCTGGTCCAGGTGATGGAGCGCTACGGTCTGAAACCGGCTGCCCCCGCGGGGTCGGCCCCGGTGGAGTAGCGCCTTTCTCGAGGGGAACGGAGGCGTATCCTCACGGCCGTTGCGGACAAGGGGTCTCCCGAACCCCTGTCGATACTCCCGATCTCCCGGGTGGGAGCTTGGGCTTCCCCCACCATTCCGGGGACACGTTACCGAATACCCGAGGATGACCTTGTTCGATGGGGCGGCGCGGAACCAGACCTCCGCCCACGCCGTCGCCCCGCCGGTTCTACACCTGACAACAGAGGGGAGCCACTCGTTTCGAAAGCTTGGGCCTTCTGGCCTGGGTCCTTGGTCCTTCCGGGGTGAAGGATCGGACAATCCCACCCGTTCCCGTCCGCCCCGGCACGCGCTACGTATCTGCCCCCCTTGCGGTCACTTCCCGGATGCGATACGGTGGGCCGCATGAAACCTTCTCCTGCCAAGAAGCGATCTTCGGCGCGAAAGCGCCAGTGGGGGGGCGTGGTCGTGCTCGTTGGCGGCGCGGCGGCCCTGGGCGTTGTGGGCGTCTCGACGGTCCTGGCGGCCTGCATGGTCGCGGCCGGCGCGGTCTGGGGCAGCGTGCTGCTGGCCACCGATCCGTTCGTGGTGCGGCGCGTCCCCAACCTGCGGGGCGCGATCATCCTGACCGGCGTCGTCACCGCGTTGGGGCTGAGCTTCTACGCGTACAACGCGGAGCATGCCGCCGGACACGCCCACGCGATGGAATCCACCGCCTCCTCCCCCTGATCCCGTCCCGCCGGGACTTCCCGAGGGCCGCGCCCGGGTCCGGGCGCCGTCCGAGTCCCGTCGCTTCCCCGGTCCTCGCGCTGGCTCCCTGAACCGGCGCCCCCTCGCCGGACACCATGTATCACAGGGTCGGCGCCTCGCCTCCGCGCTCGGCCGGGCTCTGGCGTGTCCTGCCCCGGTACAACGTGACCCGACCGTCCTCGACGATCCACAGGCCGCGCCGGGTCTGGATGGCGAGCGGCATCTTGTGCAGCAGGCTCAGGTAGGGGTGGATCGCGACCGGCAGGTCGGAGACCAGGTGCGTCGCGAACAGGATCCGGGGGGAGGCGCCTTCCGGCAGGTCCTCCGGCATCTTGTCCAGCGCCAGGCAGGTGTTCGACAGGTTGAAGGTCTCGATGACGCGCCCGTCGTCCTTCGCGACGGATACCCTCACGTGTCCCCCGAGCTGCACCTTCCTCGGGTTCGTGTTGGCCGCCAGGACATAGACCTCCCAGCGGTCCGGGGAAATGCCCGGGACCACGACCGTGTTGAACCGATCCGAGCAGGCGTTCCGGCCCGCCTCCAGGGCGGCGATCCGGGCCCGGATCATGGAGACCTCCGTTTCCGACGGGGACCGGTCCGGGTCGATCGTCAACCGCGGGGGCGTGGACCCGTTGAACGCCACGTCGGCGATGACCCGATCGGTCTCGCCGCTCCGCTCGTAGAACGAGACCGTGTAGTCCGACCCGTTCGGGTAGGTGACCCAGCCGACGAACCCCGGACGGACGTCCGGACCGGCCTCGGCCCTCAGGAGGTCGGACGCCACCGCGGCGCGGATGTCCTTCTCGTACAACACCCGCCCGACGCGCTCGACGTCCTCGATCCGGGCCTGCTCGGCCGCGCTCAGCGGGGCGACCGGTCGGGCGCCGTCGCTCCGAACCCCGCCGGTTGCCGCGGCGCACCCGCAGAGCAGAAGAACCACGCCCGCGACCGGCAGGTGTTTCATGGCCGCCGCTCCTGCGACTCCCCATAGAGTGCCAGCGCGGCCGTCCGGTGTTCCTCGGTGACGGCGCCGGCGACGACCCAGCGGTCCAGCTCGGAGCGGGGGTAGGCGGCCATCGGGGTGAGGCGCATGATCTGGCGGATGCCGTGGGAGAGCTTTTCGGGGTTCAGCGGGGGATCGGCGTCGGTCAGCGCGGCGACGCACGCGCCCACGTCCTCGGCGCAGCGCCGGTAGCCTTCCAGCGTCGCGTCGGCGAAGGCGTCCACCGCCGCCGGGGCGATCCCGGCGGCCTCCAGCGCGGCGCGGTCGGCGAACGCCAGCACCTCCCCGTAGGTGTAGATGCCGTGGCCGGACAGGAAGATCTCCCGTGCCTTCTTCCCCTTCGCCTCCAGGGCCGCGACCACGTTCGCCCGGTACGCCAGCACGGCGTCCACCCGCCGGTCGAGAAGCTCCGCCGCCCCCCCGAATTCGATCGGGTACTCCCGGAACGTCGCGGCGTCGATCTGCTCCCGGTTCAGGAGGAACCTCAGCTGCTGATAGGTGCTGCTGTTGCGGTTCGTGCCGAGGGTGTGTCCCCGCAGGTCCCGCGGCTCGGCGATCCCGGACCCTTCGAGGGACGCGATCACCACCGGGTTGTAGGCGAGCAGCGCCACCGCGCGGCTGAACCGCCCGCCGCGGGCGATCTGGCGGACCAGGTTGTCCGACGTCGTCGTGCCGGCGTAGATCGCGCCGGAGCCCAGGTCCGCCGCCACCGCGGGCGCCCCCGCGCCGTGGTGGAGCCGGACGTCCAGCCCGCGCTTCGCGTAGATCCCCTTGGCCTTGGCGTAATAGAACCCGAAGAACTCGGGGGACGGCGCCCAGTCGAGGGTGACCTCGAAGGGCTGGAGCGGCGCCCGGCTCGCCGGGGCGTCCCGGCGCTCGGGGCATCCGAGCAGCAGGGGAACGAGCAGGAGGAGAACGGGGACGTAGCGCACGAGACACCTCGCTCCGGAACCGACCGGGATCGGAACGAAGGGAACGCCCCGTTCCACCCGGATCGCAGCGGGGTCTCAAGGAATCCCCCGGCCGCGCGGCGACGCGCGCGGGACCGGCGGAATGTTCAGCGCGAACCCCCGGCCGGCCCCCCCGCCCCCCCGTACCGGGTTCCCCGCATACCGGTAGCACGTTCGAAGGGAGCGATCAAGCGCCAGAGGCGGGAACCGGCCTCGGCCGGGACGCGCCGCGGGGCACCCGGTGTCCTGTCCCCCGGCGGCCCGCCGGACCGGCACGGGGCCACGGGACACCCGGGAGACCCACGAGGATCATCGTGACCGTGAAATTCGAGGCCACGCTGTCGGAACACGAGGTCATGGGCGTCGCCATGGGAGCGGCGACGGTGTCGTTCCCGTTGGCCGTTGAGAGGCCTCGCCCCGTGCGATAGGCTCTACACAGTGATGGGGATGAATACGGATTCGCGCACACGGGGCCGGATGACCAGGGTGGTTGGTGGGGCCGCGGCAGTCGCCGCGTGGATGCTGGCCGCCTTGCTCCAGTCCGCCTGTGGAAACCCGGCCGCCCATCCGGCCCCCCCGCAGGGCGGTGGGTGGCCCGGTCCGCAGGGGGGCGCCGTGGTCACGGTGCCCGGCGCGCCGGGGGCGGTGGTCCACGGCAGCTCCGTGGTCTATGTGGGCTCCCCCGCCACCGTGGATGGCGCAATGAGCTACGACACCGACGGTGACCCGCTCACCCTCTCCTGGCGGCTGGTAGACACACCCCCCGGAAGCGCCGCGACGCTCTCGGCGGACAGCGGAGACCGGATCGCCGTGAACACCGACGTCGAGGGCGATTACGTCGTCGAGCTGACGGCCCGGGCCGGGGGCCTGGACAGCGTGCCCGTGTACCACACCGTGGCGGCCCGCAAGCACACCTACACGGACTCGGGCGGCGCGACGCGGGAGCTGGCCGACGTTCCGTACCGGGTATCCGTCACCAGCGGCGGGACCCTCGAGCTCCTCGATCGGGAGGGCGGGCCCGACACGCTCACCCTGACCGGGTGGCTGAACGTGTCCGTCGTCAACACCAAGCTCCGCCTGGTCTTTCCGGCCGCCGTGGTTCCCGGCGCCCATACGGTCATCCACGCGGACGGCGGGGTCACTGGGACGTTCACCAGATTCCTGGTGGACGGCATGGACAGGCACCGCTATCAGGCCGAGGGGCGGGTCGTGGGCAACGACGTGGTCGTGACGGTGACGGACATCTTCTCGGACGACGCCGATCTGGCCGTCCACGAGATCGCCGCGCGGGAGGGGGTTTCGCTCATCACCGCGGCGCGGATGTTCGTCCACGACAATTCCAACCACGACACCGGCTCGGCATGGTACGCGGACCACTCCACGGACTACCCGTTCGTCACCGCGACGCTGGCCGACCGCTATTTCGGCCGCTCGAGCGTCGTCGCCGACCTGGCGTGCAGCCAGCGGGTGATCCTGCTGCGGGCGTACCTCGTCGCGCTGGGCTACGACACCCGCGCCATGTACCACCACTCCGACGGGCAGCCCGACTACGGCGGACACACGACGCTGGAAGTGTTCGACCGCGCCGGCGGGAAGTGGCAGGTGCAGGATCCGGATTACGGCCTGGAATACCGTGACGCGGCCACGGACGAGATCATGTCCATGGCGGAGGTGGTGTTCGCCCCCGACCTGGACGGATTCCACCCATCGTCCGGCGCCTGCGAGGCGTGGGCGTGCGCGCACGCTCCGGAGAGCTTTCTGGCGATGGCCCACTATCCGGAGGCGCCGTACGAAAACACGGTGCTGTTGAACCGGGACCGGTTCTACGTCACCAACCGGGACTTCGAGGCGTACTACGCGAACCGGTTCCCCGGCGCCCGGTTCCTGCACGACATGGCGACGGCCGCAAGCGACCCGGTCCTGGCGCGGTTTTAGCCCGATCCCGCCGGCGCGCGCGGCAGGTGGTGCGAAGTTCCGGGCGAGGGCGGCGCCTGCGGGCCGCCAATGGCAGGAGGCCAACGCCGGCGAGGATCGGGGCGCCGGGCCCAGGGCCGCCGCACCTGCTATGCTGTCCCCGCCCCACTCGAGGCGCCCCGCCGACGACCAGCGAACCCGGCGGGCCACCGTCCCGCAGGCCAAGGCCGAGCGCCGGGAGTCTGCTTCGGGACGGAGGCGGCAACACCACCTTCCAGGGAATCGCCACGATGATCATCGTGATCGTGAAGTTCGAGACCACGCTGTCGGAAGACGAGGTCATGGCCATCGCCCGGGAGCGCGAGCCCGAGTTCCGGGCCCTGCCGGGCCTGCTCCAGAAGTACTACTTCAAGACCGACACGCCGGGCGAGTACGGCGGCGTCTACGTGTGGGACTCCCCGGCGTCGCTCCAGGCGTACCGGGCGTCCGACCTGGCCGCGAGCATCCCGGCGGCCTACAAGGTGGTCGGGGCCCCGTCGATCCAGGTCCTGCACACCCTCTTCCAGTTGCGGGAGTAACGGCGCCCGCCATCGTTCGGGGCGCCGGCCCCCGTTCCGGCGACAGCGGGCCCCGGCGACGAGCCCCGGACCCGTCGCGCCGGGTCCGGGCGATTGTCGCAGCCCCCCGGGCGAACAGCCGCCTGCCTTGCTACGATGGTTCGAGAGCGATCAGCGATGTTCCCGCCGCGTGCCCCGTGGGGGGCGCGCCGCGTTCGGGGCGCGGGTGGGAGGGACCGTGTCGACCCGCCGTCGAGGGGGGCGGGGTCGAAGGGGGACCGCGACATGGCGCACAGGAGCCGAGTGCACGAGCCGCTCCCGGCGGGGGCGGCGACGAGGGCGCCGCGGGCGACCGCGGCCGACGCCGCGCGGCGGTTGCTGGGACCGGTGCTGGAAGACTACCGGGGCCCGGTGGCCGTGCGGCTGTGGAACGGCGAGCTGGCCGCGGGGGCGCGCGACGCCGCCTGCACCGTCACCCTGCGGCACCCGGCGGTGCTGCGCGACCTGGTGCTGCGGCGGGACGTGCTGCGCCTGGCCGAGGCCCACCTCGCCGGAGGCATCGACATCGAGGGCGACGTGACGCACCTGTTCGGCCTGGTGGACCACCTCCGGCGCCTGCGGGTCCCCCTCGGCGACCGGCTCCAGGCCGCGTTCCGGGTGCTGCGGCTGCCGGCCTCGCCCCCGGCGGGGGAGGGGGCTGCCGGCGCCGCCGCGCGCCGGCAGCAGGCCAACTCCCGCGCCACCATCGCCCACCACTACGACCTGGGGAACGACTTCTACCGGCTCTGGCTCGATCCGGAGATGGTTTACTCCTGCGCCTACTTCAAGGCCCCCGGCCAGCCCCTCGCGGAGGCCCAGCGCGACAAGCTCGACTACATCTGCCGCAAGCTGCGCCTGGGGCCGGGCCACACCCTGCTCGACATCGGCTGCGGCTGGGGCGCCCTGGCCTGCTGGGCGGCCCGGCGCTACGGCGCGCGGGTCCACGGCATCACCCTGAGCGCGGCCCAGCAGGCCCACGCCGCCGCCCGGGTGGCCGCCGAGAGCCTGGCCGACCGGGTCACCATCGAGCTGCGCGACTACCGCAGCCTCCCGGCCGGGGCCCGCTACGACCGGGTGGTGAGCGTCGGCATGTTCGAGCACGTGGGGGCGGCCCACTT